>Ga0126342_10006577_pt1 | contig 20638 bp, 19 predicted proteins | sample Cyp1metagenome_FD_92528 | JGI IMG/M metagenome (GOLD analysis project Ga0126342, IMG submission 92528) | Coral microbial communities from Lord Howe Island, Old Settlement Bay, Australia - Cyphastrea 1 metagenome | ecosystem: Host-associated > Invertebrates > Cnidaria > Coral ...
AATATAGTATAGTATAATATAGTATAATATAATGTAATATAGTATATTATAATATAATATAAGAATATGATACAATATAATTATTTATGATATAATATAATATACTATAATATAATATACTATACTATAATATAATATACTATACTATACTATATAATATAATATAATATAATATAATAATATATATAAATAATACTATAAAAATAAACATATATAAATGATAATAATAATACTAATAATAATACTAATAGTAATAATAACAACAACAATAATAATAAAAAACAATAAAAATAATACTAATAGTAATAACAACAACAACAACAACAGTAATAATAATAATATTAATAATAAAAATATTAATGATAATAAAAATATTAATAATAATAATATTAATAATAATATTAATAATAATATATATATATTTTATATACTAATATTATTTTTTCATCTATTTTCAGAGAAAAGCATATGTTTAGGGTAGCCAGCCGCTGATGAGGTGGCCACCTTTCTGGTGTCTTTGGGCTTGACAGTGAAGGAAGGCCTCATCACAGGGGTGTCACTGTCCATTTTGAAGCTGACCTACGAAGTGGCCATGCCCAACTTGGCAGTCTGTGGCCAAGTGGAGGATGGAACCTTTAGAGATGTGAGGTACTATCCAGAGGGTCGGATGATGCCCAAGTGCGTCGTGGTTCGAATGGATGCTGGATTGAGCTTTGCAAACACCAGACGTTTGCAGGAGTTTTGCATGCGCGCCATGGCTGCTGCAAGCAAAGCGGACTCATCAGTCTCCCATTTGATCTTGGATTGTAAATCCGTCAATGGGACGGACATGACTGGATGTGAAGCCATTGAAAACCTGGCCATTTCGCTCGAGAAGCGCAAGAAATCCCTTGTCTTGGCCAACTTGAAAGCACCACTCACAAAGGCAGGATCTTTCGCTCCCAAGCATCGAAGCGATCAATGGCATTTGGTGATTTGCTGATAGATCGTGGCAGATCATCATTTCTCATTCATGATTCGAGTGTGACAGCCGGATAAGTGGAACTTTGTTTGTGTGTGTGTGTGGACCATTGTGGAACTCTTTTGGTTTCCAGATCCAGCAGGTGTTGACCCATGACATCCCATGACATCCCATGACCACATACATTGGGCCCATTTGGGCAGTCAGGGTGCAGCGATTCAGGCCATGTTCGCAGCCGGTGTGGACAAGCATATTGAGGCGAGTCAGCCTTGTCACCCTTATGAAACGATTACGAAGATCAAATGATCAAAGATAGATATGAAGGATTATGAAGGCATTGTTTCTTCAGAACCAAAGGCAGCAAACTAAGAATGAAACATGGCAAGGCCAGGTTCAGGATCCCAGTGAGACTGAGAGTTGTGTCTCTTTTTGTGCTATCCTGGCCCAATCCTGGCTCTCCTTGTTTGCTTCGGAGGCGCACAGTGGGCATCTTTGTTGGAACATGGGCCAAGCTATTGAGTTGGTGAATGGAGGTGACCCTGCAGCAGCCAAGAAGAAACTTGGCATCAGCGCGCATCGATATCATCGATGTGGGGATGGGTGAAAACCCATTATTGCCATATGGGGATGGGTCAATACCTATACATACCATTTTTAGTGGGATGAACATCCATTTACCAGCTATTTTGATGTTCACCAGGGGTACAAGGTTTTGACACACTGCCATATGTTTTGGGGAATAAACATCCATTAACCAGCAATTAAAATGGGTACCTAGGCTATGACTCAGACTCATACCCACGGGGATGTTGTCTAGTCTGATCCTATTCACATTTCATAAATATAGAAAATTTTGATGCTTCCCAGGGTCGGAGGGTGCCACCAGATTCTTTCCAGCAAGTCGAGAAGTTATTCGTTACAGTTGCCAGCTGTAGCTGTTGCCCTTGCTCTCCCAGGGGTACGCTAGGAGATGATTGGAGAGTATGGTACAGACTTTTTGTTTTGGCCAGGTTTTTGCTTTGAGAGCGATACACTTTCTATCCATCAAGGCATTGTTTATCCACAAGTCGATATAAGATGATATATATATATATATATATATTATATATAAGTAGAAGATAGTATACGAGCTCTGCAGTATGCATGATTTATGAAGGCGGTTTTTCTGGAATCTGAGGTCTGTGCATGATCTCCACAGCCGGGTACAATCAAGCGCACAGGGCAAGCAGTGCATTCCAGTTTGATCACCGGGATGTCCAACACTGCGACACCCGTTTTCTCTCTCAGCAACTGGACGATTTCATGGGTTTGACTCAATTTACGGTCATGAAACGATGGGGAAGTATGGGGAAGTATGGGGAAGTATGGGGAAGTATGGGGAACATGATGGCACACTTAATATATCTTAATATTCACTTAATGAACCAGAGGTTCTTCTTCGTTCTTTTTTGGCTTTCCAGTCTTACAATCCCCGAAGACTTAAGTCATTGCTGTTGAGATTCAGGTGAGACGACCTGGAGTCTGATCATGCAATGGTCGGTGCATCTGCATCTTTCCATTTGAATTCCATTTGATCAGTGTTCGATTGGTTGTCAAACATACCAATCATATAGTGCCATGGTTGATTTCAACTGTCTTTCCAAACAGGGACTAGCTGGTGGATACATGTCGGAAATTTGGCGACATCCTGACCTTGCAACGTTTCGTGGCTTGGACGCGAAGCAGTCCTGCCTCTTTCGTTTTGTGCCACTTGCGCGCCATTTGCACTCGTTGCGATATGATACGCGCGGATGCATTCGCACCAGTTGCGATATGCTGCCCAACAAAAGTTCGTGCGATTGAGAAATTGAAACCAACCTTGGTTTCTGGATGTATTTTAACGAGAAAGTTGATTGTTGTTGACCTGAATCAAGCAACATTGAACTGAACTTTGGCTTCCATTGCTGCCATGTTTTTTCCCACTTCATCCTGACCTGGTGCAGCCATTTACTGGACTCCTTTCTGTGCTGAGGCCAAGGTTTCAGCCTCCAGATTTTGAAGGGGAAGATGGCCAACTTCCACGTGCAGAGCTTGGAGTCGGTACGGCTTACGCGGCTTACTGCCTTACTGAGGCAAAAGAGTCAGGAGGTGACACTACTTACAACATACCGACCACATAGAACAAACATTCAACGAATATTGCAGAGTGGTGGCACCAGAACGTTGATCTTGGCAAATAAATATTGATTGTGATCAAATCAATTGATATTTGTTCTTGGCAAATAAATAATATGATTCTTGGTTGATATGGTTGTGATCGATCAATTCGGGCTCTCTGCTGTGTTCAGCCAAATTTCTTTGGCAGGTCCAGATTCCCCATGTAGCACTCCCAGGGAAGCAACGCAGGCCGGTTGCAGTATCCCAGGCTGTGGAAGTTGTCAGGGAGTTATTGTCTCAGAGGGGAGACAAGAGATATAAGAGTAGAGCAGCAGAGCGATGAAATTGAAGAATTGCATGATTTTTTTGGTCACTTTCTCAAGTTTCAAGGAACAAGGTCTGTCAAACTTTGTTCCATCAACCGTTTTGAAGTTCAAGATCAACCGTTTTGAAGTTCAAGTACTCAATCAACTATTTTTTCTGCTCGATGCAGAAATGTTTGGAGCTGACAGGAGGCATTGAGTGATTGTCCAGAGGAGCGCTGCGCCAGTTGCTCCCCAGAGCTTTCCCATGGACAAACTGACAGATACCGACAGCCAATCAGAAACATACATTCAAATACATTCAAAACTTACTGCGTGTATACCTAACAATCATCCAGAAGAAATTGCTGAGAAGGATGTATTTTAGTTTGCGACAGTGGCTTTTCCGCAGGAATTGGGACCATTTCCGGCCATGACTTTCGTAGAGTACAAGAGCAGATCCTCAAACCAGTGGATCCTGGCTAAGGCATTGTGGGAATATGGGAACATATGGGAACCATCGAAGCTCAATGACTAAAGCCTGGCTTTCCAATTTATGGAGACACCTTCAATAGCTGGAGGCTTTCATGGAAATCCGAAAATCAAATGAATGATTTGGGGGTAGCCACCATTTTGGGACACCTCCATATCCGATCATGGCTGCATGATGGATTGGTTCTGTTGGGAAATTGATAGGAAGCCCACTTGATGGTACCAATCCACCATGATATCCATAATCCACCCATACTTGAGCACTAGTGTATTGCTGCGAGCGTTTCTGATCTCACCAATCATTGCAGGTCGAGAGCTACAATGCGGACACCCAAAGCTATCGGCTGGATGTTCAGCCCTATGCACCAGCAGACAGGCTGGTGGATATCGCACCTACTCGGCAAAGAAATCAGATCTCACTTCCGAAAGTCAACCTGCCCAGAAAAGGTTCACATTTTGGTGCTCACCAGTGGTGTGAAATGACGCAGACGCACGTACTGGGTGTAGTAGCTTCCCAAGCAATTCCGAGCCTCAATCTTAATGCTTGCAGGGTACGCGCTCGCCGTGCAGCAAAGAGGAGACCCTTTCCGCCAAGCATTTTCTGCACAGTGTTTCAACATCTTTGTTTTGCAACCCTCCGAAGAAATTACTCAATCATTGAATCATTAGGTTTCTTAAGCAGTTTTACGACAAGAGCAGAAACAGGAGATAGAGTTGCAATGTTTTTAACTCTCTAAACTTAATCGAAGGTACCTGATCGTTCTCACGGCTTGAAGGGGTTCACATAGTCTTTACAATGTTTTTACATGTTTTACTGTAATCGGCTTCGATGGGTTAAACATGTCGTTACTCATGATGCCAAGGGTTACTCTCTGCAGGGCAGGAGCTCAAGTAGAAGATGTGCGGACTCCAAGTTTAGAACGAGAGCTTGCTGGGGGGCTTGCGTTCAGTGGACTGGTTGAAAGATGTTGAAAGGTGGGAAAGATATTTCAGGGATTTTGGAGCTTTCTGAGCTTTCTTATTCGTAAGATCCTCATCCTTGTGGATCTTGTAGATCCTTGTTCTCGTTTCTCCCTTCCCTCCTTTTTGCACTGTAGGCCTCAGGACACCGATGTCGGATTGACCTCATGTAGCAGTGCAGTCAGATGATTTCCGAGGAAGTGCCAGCGGTTGCATGCCGGGTTGAGACTGAGAAGGTGCAGTTCTTTGGAGAGATTCCAAGATTCTTCCAAGATGCGGGGCAATAGATTTACGCGAAGCCGTTCAAAACAATTTTATCATTTATAAGTATTAATTTATCAAGATTAACAGGTTTAACATATGTTTAAACAAAGTCTGCAAGTTAGCAACCTGAGCATACCTGAGCTGCAGGCATCGCTTGAGTTTCAGCCCAAGTCGCCACAAGAAGAGGCGATGCCGGCGGGTGTGGTTACTGGTATTTGGTACTTTAACCTTAAGGGCATTGATCAGATCTAATAATATCCAATAATACTATATGATAATCCATATTGAATTACAGATATTTAGGATTGCATATATGCACACCTTATGTATCATCAGAATTCTATACTAGGCGCATGTGCACTGTCCATGGCTGTCCTGTACTCGACTCGCCCAGGTGGAGATGCTCAAAAGACGAGTCGCAGAATTGGAAGAGGAGAATCGACGATTGCATGCACAGGCGAAAGCAATGCAATGGTTGATTCTTCGGAAATGGGGATATAGAATGATATAGAATTAGAATCATCAAGGAGATGTAAATATGTAGATGTAAGGGGGATACGATGAGATAAGATGGGATTTCACCAATGGGATATATTTAAAATTTATGTATATATACGTGTGTATATATATATTATTTCATTTATATACGATATAATAACGGGAATTGAGATGGGAAATCCTTTCTGCTATACCCGGATCCTGATGGGGACATGCATTGGAGTTGCAAGATCCAACCTTGAAATTGTATGAAGTCATGGTGAAACGTTAGATTATACATATTATACACCTATATAAACCTGTTGGGGCTTGTTATATCATCATTAATAGGGAATTATAATGGCCAACAAGAGGATGATTCCATGGAAAGCCTACTCCGCATTGCGGCAGCATTCAACGCAATGCTGCAGGTGGCTCAGGAGACGGATTTGAAGGAACGCTACCGACAGGAGACAACCGGGTAGCTAGATGGTACTGTAGCCAGTGGCCAGTATCCAGTGTGTAAAGCCTGGATCAACATGATCAACTGAATGGATACACATTTTAGACTCTGGCAGAAGGTTCCATGTTTTGCGATGCAGAGCTATCCAACTTCAAAATTTGGAAAGATACTGTAGCCTGGGAAGGTGGTTGAGGCCTCACGGGTTAGGTGTGTAGTGGTTGTAAGTGGTTGCCGGAACGGGTCAGAATCATGGTAAAACCCGATGGATCCCAGACGGTTGATCACCATAGTGCAATGGGAAGGAGACCCACGATATCCCACGATGCTTCATGACGTTTCATGATGCTTCATGATTCTTGGATCTCTACAGGGTCGACAGAAGCGCCTTTTCAGCATGGCTGCCATGGCTCTTCAACTTCTGATCCTTGCGGTCCTTGCGGGTTCTTCTTTTCAACACCTGGATGTGCCAAAGGATACCCACCTGCATTCCGCCACATGCAGACAATCCAGTGTTTATCCTGGCCTAAGAGGATCCACAGGGGCTCAAGTTGCACCATTCTCTCAGTGAAGCAGAAGAACTGATATGCGCTAATGGCCAGAATCCGTGGGGGTTGATGGACAAACATGGGGTTTATAGTATTTATAATGACTGATTGGAAGCGGATTGTGGACTAATTGATTAATCCACTTTAAGAACCGTTACCGTATCAACCAACCAGTAGGTTTCCAGATGAAAGAGAGTCTTTGGGACTCCTCAAAGGCCTTACTCGAGGATAATCGAGGCGGGTGCATTCTGCCTCACCCAGGCAGTACAGCGAGTCCCTTGTACCATCTTGTACCAATATATGCAGAACTTGCATCAACTAGGTGGGTTTGCATTAAGTTTTGGATTTTGGGTTCAGGGATGGAGATGGAATTGGTGATGGTGTGGTGATGCTGCTGCGGCTGCTCCTGATGATGGTGGTGATGATTGATGGATTGAATAGGACAGTAGGCCAGCGAAGCAGCATGTCTGAATGAAAGTGTTCGAGAATCCGAAACAATCTCGTGGAATTCACGACATTTTTTAAAAAATTGATAACACCAGATCCCAAGTATCTCCCAATTCTTTCTCTCAGCTTCAGGAGCTTGAGGCCCGGCGGGGCCAGACACCCAGATGAGCCAAACGCCGCGGCAAGCCCCTGACCATTTCCAGTTTCTGGATGCAAAAGGCAAGCCAGTTCTGGTGGGAAAACATGCAGCGCTTTGGGTCCCTCGGTGGAGGCCTTTGGGGTGAGCTGACGAATTTGTGGGTGGCATTGTCAACCCTGACCAAAGTGGACGTTGTGAACAGCTGTGTTGCTTGAATTATGCCAGTTCTGCGCTGGATGAAACCCAATTTCCATTCCCAAGAAGGGCAGGGTTGTCAGCTTTGCCACCATAAGAAAAGCTTGCACTTGCAAATGATCACTTAATTGTTGGCCCTGAGAGCCATCGCGGTCTGTATTGTGGACGCCCGGAAGCACAAGAGATAGCTGCCTCGACCCAACAATTTCTGTTTTGACATTCATGGCTTCCACAGAAGGCTCCTGGAAACCATCCTCGCACCATCCTCGCACTTCATCCGCGCAGTGGCTCCATGTGCGCCAAGTGGGATCTTGAGAGACCACAGCATGGCGAAATGACGACTCAACGGAGCAGCTGGAGGACAAGAGTCGCAGGAGTGGCTGAGGATATCCGGATATCCTGTGGCAAAGAGGTACTTCATTGAACACCAGAAGATACCAGAAGGATTTTTGGTGTAAGAATGTGAAAAACGGGTAAATATTCCACAGATTTCCAGAATTGAAAGGAGAGGGACATCAGTATAATTTCGGGATGCCAGATTGAGCTATTAGATTGGACATCTAGCTGGCTCACTGTGCTATAGGCTATAAGCTCTCCCTCAGCAAAACACGTGTTATGCCTTTGATTTAATCTTACCTGGTTTGATTTGTTTCTTGAGCCTCTGTGACTATGACATTTGCATACATTTGCAGCATTCACGATACTGTAGCTGCTTGAGCTGCATCCTTGAGTCGCTTACCATGTCTGGTGCATGTAGGCATTAGTCAGTTTCAGAGAATTCTATGAGCTAATCGACTACTTTGACATCGTGTTCGGACATGTTGAAGTTGAAACGATTGCAAACAATCAGGGCAATAGACAATTGATCAGAAGTTAAATTGTTAATACCAGTGTCACTTGGCCCATGACCTGTTAAATCTATCTTAAGTTCCGTTTGACTGAACAGCCAACAGTTATAGTGGTGAAAACAAAGAGGTTTGGAAGTTGCTGCCTCTGATGCCATGTCAGACACGCCATGGTTGCTGCCCAACTTGGCATCTGACACACATGAAATTGATGCTTGTTTGCCAATGCGGGCCGTTTTTTTTTTAACCTTGGCCTTTTCGGGACCTTGTTCCATCCAATTCCTAACGGTCACCTAGAAACATGCTGAGGGTCCATCATTGTCTCCTTTGTGAAGCAAACGAAAGAGCAATGGACTCTACAATTCCTATTTGCCACATGGGCTCTTTCTGCTCCACACACTTGTGAGCCAATTGGAACTCTTGAGTGACAAGTTTCCAACAAAATGCACTTTTTTGTGATTTATGATACACATGCAGACTCTTTTTTGCGGCAATGCCACCAGTCTTTTGATCCAAACATGCAGCCTGCAGTCCCGAGGTCCCGCAACCAGCAGCCAAAAGATTGAGACATGCACCGGGCGTTCAAGCGGTGCTGTTTGACTTTGATGGTACTCTCACTACCCGCGAGGCACCTGTGTTTGATCGCACAGAGGGCATGGGAGAGTGACACTTTGCGCTGAAGATCATAGTTTTGGATAGTTTTGGCTAGTCTTGGCAAGTTTAGTGTTCCACTATTCTTTGCGGCCATGCTTTTTGGCAGGAGATTCCAGGCTGGCGACTCTTTCCTGACCGTGGAGGTTTCAATCGCCAAGGTCCAGATAGCTCCTGGCTAAAGGAACGAGGACTGGGGAGACCTTGGTGTGGTAGGTTCCTGGGTTGATTTTTCATTATTTTTAGCCATAAAATGCATGAATATCTTATAAATGAATATAAATGATGTAGCTTTATGTAGCTTTAATGATTGCCCTACTGTAAACCAACCATAAATTAGCCCATTTGCCGGATTTTACAGGTGGCTCTTTTTCGTTTCTAAACAGCTGATGAGTTTTCCAAGGGGTGGTGAGACCCGGCTCAGAGCGGGCAGGATTTGGTGGCCAAGAACGTGTTGCGCATTTGCGTGCGATGCTATGCCACTTGAAGCGCCTTGGGGTGGTCAACTTAGGGATGCTGGGATTGGATTCATGATCTTCGAATATCTTCGAGGCTTCGAGGTGTGGCATTCTGCTGTTGCTCCGAAAAGTGCTAGGTCCAGAGCCACATCGTTTCCTATGCAGATCGCAACTCTGCTGATCCAGTCGGAGTGCAAATTGCATGACTGTCGCACCAGATTTGAAGCACTTTTTGAGCCATTAGGCTGCCTTTACGAGACTCAAATGTAGCAGATTGTAGCATGTACTCGGCTGCGTGCAAAGAAACAAGCCGATTGCATCCATCACTGCTTCTTCAGGTGATGTCATCCAGTGTGCCCTTGCCATTTTAGAAATCGGAGACCTGTTTGTGGACATTGCAGGGCTTCAGGATTTAGGCGCGGTGGAGCCAACATTTCGTTTCCAAGTTCCTCATGTCTACAGTAAACATCTCCAATCTCCGAAAATTGACGCAGCCTGGTTAAGAAAGCATCATAAATCTCGTACATTGAGTAATTATGGGCCAATCTTCCTAGATCCTCATGCAGATTTGCCTGGAGAGACTCCTTGTTGCCTCACAAAGCATCTTTTGCCGCAAATCTTGCGGATCTACAAGGTCTGAGCTAGCATGTACATTTCCGTGACCGTAGCGATTGTCATTTGATGACCTTTGCGCCAAGCTGTTTCCTTTCCGGAAGCTGCAGGAAACTTCGCCAGCAAAGCATCCTTTATCCAAAGCTTCATTGATCAACGAGGTCTCAAACCTTCCGAGGCCACACATCTTGTGAGTTGATGCTGAGAGAATACGAGAGATGCACCTTCTTCAGAAGTCCATTTGCGCAGCTGACAACAGAAGCTGTTTGAAGGTGCTTTTCGTGGATGACCAAGACAAGCACATTATCAATGCTACAGGATTGTGTTCGACCTTCAAGTGCAGGCTTGTCAAACTTTGCATGATGCATTCCAGAGTTGCCTCCTCTATTTGCGGTGTTTAGGATTGCTCTGACCAACCCATGCAGCATGTCTTCAAATTCCCACGTTGACGTCCAAGACAAGAACGGTTCTGGATGATTTTGTTGCACAAATCAATCCATTTAAACTGCAGAATGCTGCAGATACTCTAGGTCCTCTAGCGGACCTGACAGTGGTTTATCCGGCATTTTACAGACAACTACACAGAAACTCCGTATGAAACTCCCAGGTTGCGCCCCTGTTTGACTTGGAATTCTTTGCTGAGTCAGCTGCTGTCCCCAGGGGCCTTGGACTAGCAGCAGCTGAGATGGACTGCATCGTCCAGCTGTGCAAAGGTCACACTGTAGAGCCAGCACCTGCTTTGGACGGCTGCAATGAGACCGACGAGAATTGCGAAAAAGCTGAATCAAGGCAGCACCAAAGCCAGCACAGACATTTTTCCTCAAAGGAGTCTTCTCCACTTGGATGAGGCTGAGGTAGGTTGAGACATTTTTCCAAGGCTTCTTTTATTTTTTCCACTACGTGGGCAAAAGTGATGTGAGAGGAACCTCTTCGGCCGTCTACTTGGTGCCACAGGGAGAGATAGCTGAACCGCAGCTGTGTGTACCGAAAAAGGAAGCACCATGTTGGGACAACATGTCTCATGTTGGGAAAACATGGGAAAACCATTACTGTCAGGACATCAAGAACTTCACCTATGCCAGAGACGTCCCATGAGAACTCATCGCATTGAAATGTGTCTATACAAAGTTAAAAACAGGCGATCCTTTTCTCCAAATGGCAAGGTGAAAAACCACAGTGCCAGAACTTTGACGCAGCATGTAATCAACAGTGTGGTGCACATGTAGGCCACTGCAACGATGATCTTGAGTCTTGACTCATGCCGGTCAGTCTCGGTCTTGTAGTTGCGTGGCAAAGGGTGTGCCGAGATCAATGCAAGGAATTTTGAAGTTTTTGCCTTGTCGATTCTGTGTTAGAGCTGCGTCAATGGCGGAACACTCGAGTTGTTTTTGGACTTGTGGCAGCACGTATCTACCACAGATTGGTAGTTGAACAACAAAGAGCCACAGACAGACTGCATTATTTGAAGCATCCATTTCCTCATGGCTGTTCAGGCTCTCCTTGTCTGGCTCACACTTCGTAGTCCAGGAGCGTGGTGTGCAGACTTTTCATGCCCAGTTGCAAGCTACTTTGTTACCATGGATCACTTTGTTTCAGTGTTTCCCACCTAGGACTTTGGCATTTGGCATCACCAGCAAGGTATCTTTTGAAACATACCTGCAGCAGGCGGTCAAACGGGTTGCACGATCGAGTTACTTCAAGGGTCTTAGGATTTTATTCAATTTCTTTCGAAATATGTTTGGAAATGATTGTCATGTCAGAGTCCCCTTCATTTGAATGCGTAGACACGGAGATGACGCATTCGCAGCATAGCCCGGACAATTTTGGCTGCTTTCCCTTGCTCAAGGCACCTTGCTGTCAGATTTGAAGACCAAGTCGTCAAGTCCTTTTGAGGTATCAAACTTCACACTGTCACATCAGGCCAAGCAGTTTTCTGAAACAGGGATCAAGGGAAGAGCAATTCTACAAGAACTTGCAGATGCAAAGGGAGACAGCAGATCAGTCAGCATCAAGCCAGAGGAATCAATCGATCTGAAAGGCTGCATTTCGCAGGAGTATTGTTAGATACACCTTCGATACAGTACAGATACCTGCCGAGATCGAATGCAAGGCGTGGTGACTTGTGACAGCGTTTGCTTGTCTCGTTGTTATTCAGTTGGTGAGCTAGAGATAAGGCAACTTTAGAACGCAGTTGAATGTTTTCAACCTTTCCATGGTGCAACTCGGAAACTGCAGAGGTGTCTTTTTTTGTCTATGAACGATAGAAACGTCCTGTTTTGCCTTGTTGATCCTCGTTGGTTAAGGTCATGTCAGGCATCCGACGCTGCCGCCTGGTACGGCTCACTAGCAGCAGCCAGGTGGACCAAGATGGACCAAACAGTGTGGTTCAGGCATGTTCAAACAAGTGGAAGGATGAACATGAAAGACTTGTCTACGAAGATATACGAAGATCATGAAGAATTTAAGGAGGAAGGTTATGAACTTATGAAGGAAGACCACTTCCTCCAGTGAAAATCCTGTGGTTGTCCAGGTTGTGGGGGTTCCAAAACCATCCAAAGCCCAAAGGGGACTTGTCAGTGCTTCGCAGGCTGTTTGGCCGTTTCGCAATTCAGAGAAGGAGCACTTTGAGGTTCAGCTGCACATTTGACTAGAATGTCTTGATGACAGAAATCCAATGCTAAAGTGTGAGAAGGACGTTGCGTATCGTTGCGTCACAATTGGAGCAGCTTTTCTTGGCTGTTGGGGTCGGGACGGGCTCGAGAGATTTCATCGGAAAGAGACGAAGGGAAATCGATTCACTGGCGTCGCACAGGGAATTGGTGAGTGCATTGATCCAATGAATATAAATTAAATAGATATATATATATATATACATAATATATTATATAGATATTTATATACATATATATATATATATGTATATTTATGAATATAATTTATATTATAAATAGATATAATATAAATAGTGGGAAGCACAGAGGGACAGTACTACATTTCTTGGAGGTTCTGTTCCGCAAGTGAGAGACAAGTCACTACTTAGAAGATCATTGTCCGCAGGTCATCAAGTCCGCCTGTCGTATTTGTCATAGCTTGGAGGAGACAGGGACCGCTTCGTTCTGTTTCGGAAAGATCGGAATTGATTAATAAAGGTGGCGAAGCGGATGGGAGTAGCTGGTTGACACAGTACTTTATTTCCTTCATAAGTTGGATGATGATGGATGATGATCATTGACTTTGTGTGTGATATTTTGTGACTTTCATATTTTCTTGTCGGATTGAAGCCACATTTCCAGGTAGATCTTCATGTCGATCTTCATGTCCATGCCATTCCATTTGCAGGACAGCCGTGATGATCCATTGGTAGCACCGTGCCGTTGCGACGGCTCATTGAGATATGTGCACAACACTTGCCAGCAGGCTTGGGATGATTGGAACATGAGCTGGAACAGCTGGCAGTCGTAGGTGGCATTGGGAAGGCAGGTCATAGGCAGTTGAACCAGTTACAGTATGTTACAGTACTCACTTGCCAACTGCGTATGCCCAATCCAGCCAATCCACCTTGACACCTTGAGCTTTGGTACTTGGACATCAAGATAGTTGTTTACGTTGTTTCATGTTGTTTCCCTCAGCTTTCGACCAAGGCTTGGCTGTCTCATCGGCGCGGACCGGTGGATTTCAATTGTGAGCCAGAACCTTTGAGCCTTTGTTTTTTGCCCAAATCCCAATCAACGCAACAACAGAATCAACAGAGATCGCATGAGATCGCTGCAGTGCTTTCCCGGCCTCCATGATTGGCTCAAGCTGCCCAACCGCTGTGCTTTTCTGTCACCAGGGAGCTGCATGAGAGGTGCTTCTCGTCAACGGCTTCGAGCTGGCCATACTGGGCTGGCAGTGGGAGTCTTGGCCACCGGCTGTGCCTTCACTGCTACCACTGGTACCTCTTCACATGCCTTGCGTTCCCTGAGTGCTTACAGCCCGAGGCACGCACCCCGCTGGGAACATTTGCAAAGGTATGGTGGTTACAGTGGCGCCTTGCTAGCTGCCGTCTCAGGCGTGCCAGTGCTCAGGTCCAGGTTCAGTCAGGCAAGGCGTAGCGCCAAAAAAGAAATTGAGGCAGAAGGAGGATTCTCCTTAGAGCCTCCAAGCGGCACTCGTGACTTCTTTCCGGAGGACATGCGGATGCAAAGATGGCTCTTCGATCGGTTTCGGGAGACTGCGCAGCTGTATGGATTTCAGGAGTATGATGCTCCAGTGTTGGAGAGCGAAGACCTCTACAAACGCAAGGCGGGGGAGGAGATTACGGAACAGATGTACAACTTCCGAGATAAGGAAGGTGCGGCCGTGACTTTGCGGCCCGAAATGACGCCTTCATTGGCGCGCATGGTTCTGTCGTTGATGCGGGCAGAAACAGGCGCTATTGCGGCAGTGTTGCCGTTGAAGTGGTACTCAATCCCACAGTGCTGGCGATTTGAAACAACACAGAGAGGAAGGAAACGAGAACACTACCAGTGGAACATGGACATCGTGGGTGTGTCCGCAGTAACTGCTGAGGCGGAATTGCTCTCGGCAGTGGTCTCCTTCTTTGAGAGCGTTGGGATCACATCCAAAGATGTGGGGCTGAAAATCAACTCGCGGAAGGTCTTGGCAGCCGTGCTCAATGCCGCAGGAGTGCCTTCTGAAAAGTTTGCAGAAACCTGCGTCATCATCGACAAGTTGGACAAGATTGGTGCCGATGCTGTGAAGAAAGACCTGGCCAAGTTGGTGGGCCTCTCTCCAGAGGTGTCAGATACCATCGTGGCCGCCACTGGAGCCAAGACGCTGGAGGAGTTCGCCGACATCGCTGGTGTGGGTGAGAGCTCGGAGGTTGAAGAGCTGCGTAGACTTTTTGCACTGGCAGAAGATTATGGCTTTGCAGACTGGCTGCAGTTCGATGCATCCGTGGTGCGGGGTTTGGCTTACTACACCGGCGTGGTCTTTGAAGGCTTTGACCGTGCCGGTGTGCTTCGGGCCGTGTGCGGTGGCGGGCGCTATGACAAATTGCTGGAGTTGTACGGATCCAAAAAGGAAGTGCCCTGCGTGGGCTTTGGGTTTGGTGACTGTGTCGTCATGGAACTCTTGAAGGAAAGAAACGCGCTTCCTGATCTGGGAGCAAATGTGGACATGGTGGTGGCTGCATACAATGCCGATATGATGGGCAAGGCCATGAACGTGGCCCGACGCCTGCGGCTGACGGGCAAAAGCGTGGATGTCTATCCGGAGCCCGGGCGGAAGGTCAAGAAAGCTTTCCGCTACGCCGACAAGGTGGGCGCCGCCAAAATTGCCTTCGTGGCGCCGGATGAATGGGAGAAAGGTGAGGTGCGCATTAAGGATTTGCGATGCGCTGCTGACACGCCAGATGAGAAGAAGCAATGCGACATCCCCTTGGAGAAATTGTCTGAGCTGGACAGTTTTTTCTCCTGAGATGCGGTCCAAAATCATCAAGAAAAGGTGCCAAAGGCATCTCACACCAGCTATTGTTTGAACATTAAGAATTCCATCGCCTTCACCGCGTCCATACATCGCGTGGATGCAGGGTAGTTTTCATTTTGCAATTTTCAGCAGCGGTTGCGTCCTCAAAAAAAAAGAAGCTATGATTAGCTGCGATTAGCTGCGATTAGCTAGTTTCCAAGTTAGCAGCCTAATCAGGAGAGTTCAGCAATGGTCAGTGGTCAGCCCTTTGCCGAGGCTTTGCCGTTCAGGTCTGGCGTGTCGGCTAACAATGGCCACACGTTTCCAGGTCCTTTTTGTGTTGTTAGCATCTGTCGCGACCTCAGAGACATGGAAATGGTTGCAGCCACAACATGAGATCTCAGCAGTATGGGCAGCGACAAAACTACTGCGAAGCGAGGACTTGTGATTTCTTCTTCAGATCGCAGTCATATCACATTTTTCAGGTTCACACGCTATCTAATGCACATTTCACATCTTTGTGATTATGGCTCCCGAGGTCTTGCTGTGGTCAGCTCAACTTGGCTCCACATGGCAGGTCTGGACGGGGACGCTGGGTCAACAGGCTGTTGCCAAGTCAACTATGTTGACCAAAAGAGTAACACCCACACGCACCCACATTGGGATATCATGGATATCATGGATATCAAAACATATCATGTGGGTATCAGTGAAGAGTAGGTCCAGCTACATCAAAAGTGGCTTGCTTTTGGTCATAATATAGAATATAGATGGTCACATTCCACAATCCTTTTATGTCGTTTTGGGTCTTTATTTTTGAACCATCCCTGTCTGTCAAAGTCACACAGTATCTCCAAAAGCTTCGGCTTCCTTGATTCAGTTGGCTTTTCAGGGCATGCAACTGGCTGGAAAACTTCTTCTAGCCGGCTGGCGCAACGTAGGTGCGAACCTCAGACGCGATGGGTAATATGGGTACGTCGCATGGGATGTTGGCTCTGAGTCCGTGAATCTTGATGCAAAAAACCCGCTGCGATTGGTAGCCAGGACGAGTGAGTCATCTTTTCTCAAGTCCACAGTCACAGCTGGGGGCCTAGAGTTGAGACAGCCGCTCATATACAAGTAGGATCACACATACTGCACATGAATGCAAATCGAATGAACTTCTGTAGATGATGAATTAAAATTATAATGAATTATATAGAGTGGTTTGTCATGGTTTGTCCAAACATGGATACCCCAAATCCATCCATTTAAATTGGGTTTTATCATGTGGGACCCCATGTTTTATCATGGTATCTTCATTCATTTTCGCCATCGCTGGCCAATCGCGAAACGGCATCTCAGGGCACCGGCCTTTCTGAACTTCTGCCAGACCTTCACTCAATGTGCACAACAACGAACGGTGGCCATTGGGGGATGCGCCTGGCAGTGGACATGGTCATTTCAAGATATTTAAAGATTCGATATATTAATTATATAATATTATATAATTAATTACATCACACTATATCATAATGTAATATAATGTAATATAGTATAATGATGTAGAATATAATATGTAGATGTGCAACATAATATACATTATATATATAATATGTACACATTCAAATGCTAACAGATATCAGATTATCAGGTCAGGATTTGAAATATGTTCAAATAATACCCAAAACTATAGACACGATTGGGAATATGACAACCCCCTGGTATGGAATAGGGTGCCATTTTTTTTTGACAACTACATATGACATAACAAAACCTACAACAAGGAGGGGTACATGCTATGGCAACCACCCACGCATCGAGAACCTGGCTGAAAGGTGGTTGCCATTGTGACCTTGATGGTGGCACTGAACTTCTTCCGCTCTCATCGTCCTGTGCTCTTGGGTGAGGCACAAGGGCGGCAGCATGCGGCAGCCAATGATGGTCTGTGGATCAGCTGCTTAAAAAAAACAATGTATCCCAGCACTTGACATTTCAGAGATCAAATGGGTTTTGAACATAGGATACCCCCAAAATTTGCAGGTTAATCACCAATAATCAACCATATATCACCATTTACCCTACTAAAATTGTCATTTGGGGGGAGGTCCCATTTTCAGACCCCCGTCTTTCTGTCTCTTCAAGGAACTCATGATCAAAGTGTGTACGGTGAAAATTGGTGGCCGGGGCCTTAAAAGTTTCGAACCGCTGTTCTCTTGCTGTTTGCAAACATGATCGTCACTTCATACAGAATTTGGGTCAGCAATGAGACAATGGACGTGTGCAATAATCTGCACAATGCTATACTGTATATATATATATAATTAGTTATAATTATAGAATATTATATATACAAGATTGTTGCACTTCTTCTCATTCTCTGAAGGCAGTAAAGTCCAGTCCTTGACATACCTTATGTAACTTCCATCCATCGGACGTGTCGATTCAGATCAGCTGAGGCTGTGTCCTGGTTTTCTTGCATGAGATCATTTGGGTCTTCCCTGCTGTGAAGAAGATGGCCCCGCTCTATGCATGGAGTGCTTTAGGTACGCGTGAGCAATGGCGGTCCAATGGTGTCCAGTACAGGTCATATCAAGACGTGAAATGAATCTGACATGTTTCAATATGGCTATCCATATTTGTTTGAACCCATGGGCCCGTGGATGCGCTTTGCATTTGGAACAATATTATATGATATGTTCTAAAATCCGACATTGTCTTGATCCTTGGAGAACCAAGCTTCAAGACAGAATCTCACATCCAAACACTTCAGTGGCACACGGACTGCATGGCACAGGGCACACACTGCTGATGGACACCTTGATCTTGGCCTTCCTCAGGGTACCTCGTGAGGAGCAACAACCAAGCTTATCGTTTATTTGTCAGATGGTCTTGTATAGGTTGTATAATGTATATATATATTTATATATAATATATATACATACCAATATACGGAATGCACCAGAATGCCATATTATATATATACATACAATATATATATATATTATTATATGTCTTATATATCATCATTATAGTATATATATATATAGATAGATAGATAGATAGATAGATAGTGATATTGTATATGTTTATATAAAGGCATGCTATATGGAACATCCTCCTTCTTTTCCCATCGAAGCCATTGCCCCGTTCTTCCCAGGAGCGCTGCGGACGCCAGGCCTTTTGCCGCGTCTTACAGGCAGCAGTGAGTTTGACGGGAGACTTTTTACCGTGCCTCGGACTGGATGGTGATTCGAAAAACGGAAAAAGGATTGTATGATGTAGTGTATACTATTTGTAGTATCATGTAGTATCATATATTATCATATTTGAATAATATGTATAACATTGTTTAACATGATTATACATGTAATTATCTAAGGATATAGGGATTCTTGCAGTGGATGATATTTTGGGTATGTTTGAATTTAAGAAGTCAGCTAGTTTGGACCTCGTTGCGTTTTTTTTTTGCGTTTCCATTGTCAACAACCTCCGCGACATGTCAAGACCAGGTTTGCAGCTGTGTTCTTTCTTTGGCTTGCGTCCATTGGGATGGTCGTGGCTGCTTCACTGGTCCCTTGGAGGTCATGACGGTCATTGGGATGTCAACGCTGCTGATTTGTCAAGTGAAGCTGCTGAATTGCTAAACTCCAAGGTTCCATGCATGGCCTTGCTCTTGCATGAAGCTGCCAAACGCTCAGTCACGGACAGCACCTCTTCGCACATACATGTGCACTCTTGTTCGTTTTTGTGACATATCAAGATCTTCGTGCCTTCCCAAACTTGAAAGTCTATAGCAGTCTACACCTTTCAAATTGTTCAAGAACGGTCTGAAACAACTATCAGGAAAAGAAAATATAACCATTAAGCCTCTGATTTGTTTGATAGACTATGACCGTTTGATGGTCCCCCCTGATTGATCATCTAATTAGGCAATGTCCAAGGTAAAAGACTTGCGACGGCGTCGCCTGCAACATGGAACGGTGCAAATGGTACGCTCTGCATATCGTTTGGGACGATACGGTGTCAAGATATAAGATATGTCATGACATGGTGTCAAGGTGTGTCAAATACAATCAGGATTAAACCAAATCTGAGTGATAGGCAGAGGACAAGGACTCTCATCATCGCCAGTTTCATGAGCTACTAGTACTTTTCATTCGCAGCCCTGCAAGAGACTTGAGAAAAATTGATCTACAATGGTTGATGGTACAGGGCACAGTCCATCGATGCAAGTTCACCAGCACATGACGCAGACTGGTTTGGTTGTGCAGTTGTGGCCAGAGCTCGCAGATGGATCAATAACTATAGATACAAAATGATACAAATTTGTTAGGGGATTAACATCCATTTACCAGTTATTTTGATGTTCACCAGGGGTACAGCGTTTTGACCCAGGCCCATCCCCAAATATATTGAAATAATCTAAGCCCTGTCCTTAGCAACTTGCTGCGTTTGCCAGGCAATGTTCATTGTGTGCTTGGCCATCAGAATCACTTGCACATTTGCTGCCCAGTTCTTGGATTTACCGGGATTGGGGCGAGGCAGTGTTGTCCATACTGCCTGGTACCATTGATGTGACTTGTTGGAAGCCTGAAAGAATGAAAGGTAGCCTGATGGTTGAATATGCTTGAATCTTGCTCGATTTATTTGTCAGCACATCTATGGACTTGATACCACTTGGTGCCGCTGGCCTTCTCATCCTTTCAATACCAAGATCTTTTTGAAGAAAATTCAATACTCATTCTCGAAAATTCACCAAAGATTGTGGAAAGGCCTGTTTCCGCACCCAGATCGCAGCCTGAGGCCAACGTCGCCAAGGGTGACGGAGATGGCTTGGCACAGTGGCAAGAGTCCCGGCACACCGGTGCTATCACAGCAGTTTTATGGTCAGCTATTGAATCATACGTTGGAATCAGTTGAGAAAGAGGTGAACACAACAGGATGAAAGAGACAATCTGGACAAAAAGGTCAGAAGAAAGGTTGGGCACTATGGAGATCTATGGAGTAGATCATGTGGGATACATCATAATTTGATGTACATGCATGTACATGCAACGTTTGCAACGTCCTGTCACCTGTTTTTCAGTAAAACCCATTTGGCAGTGTGTCAAAACCTTGTACCCCTGGTGAACATCAAAATAGCTGGTAAATGGATGTTCATCCCCCTAAAAATGGTATTAATAGGTATTGATCCATACCCATTTGAATGATGTCTTGATTTATCTCATGTTTTAGTATTGCTTCGTTTTGCCCTTGGCAAC
>Ga0126342_10006578_pt1 | contig 20638 bp, 20 predicted proteins | sample Cyp1metagenome_FD_92528 | JGI IMG/M metagenome (GOLD analysis project Ga0126342, IMG submission 92528) | Coral microbial communities from Lord Howe Island, Old Settlement Bay, Australia - Cyphastrea 1 metagenome | ecosystem: Host-associated > Invertebrates > Cnidaria > Coral ...
AACCACCCATGCCGACATGACATGATAACATGATAACATAATAACATGATAACATAACATGACATTACATGATTTCACCTCATCTCATTTCATCCTCTCGAATCCTCTCCCTTCGGGGTGTATTCAAGTAAGTGTGTGTGTGTTTGTGTGTATTAGTATAGCAGTAGCAACTCGGTATACGTATATTACTGTATGTGGTAATAATTATTATTGATTTATTTGGCTTGAAATGGCTAGAATCTAGAACTTAGCTGCATGCGCCAGTCCCACTGGCGAGTCCTTCTTGTTTTCTCCATTTGGTATCCCGATATTTTGAGCTATTAATGCTGTTTGCACATGTTCTGGTGACAGCCTTTCTGTGCCCTGAAGCAGCAGTCCGTCGTTTGTCCTCAATTTTGCTACTTTCCGCATTTTTCAGCAGCCTGCAACCTGCTACTGCTACAGTCCTTTATATCTGGTTTGCTGAGAGTCCGACTCTTGAACACTGAAATATTGAGTGATTCGAGATATGCTGAAATCCGTCGCGTTTACACTTTCGCCTTTGTGTACTTTCCTGTTTTGAATTTCAATCTGGCATGATCGGGAACATGGGTAGACCTGAGCAGCCTTGACGGACAGGACATTCTCAAGGTTTGGGCAAATCTTCGGGCAGACTTGGCAGAGGACAGGATCATTCTGAACTACCAATGTCAGTCCAATTCGAATCAAATTATTTTCAAAATATTTCTGTATATTTCTGTATACTATGGAAGAGGGCTACTGAGGCTACTGGTACCAGCAAACCTGCCTTTGACCAAATAATTAGATATTAATTAGATATAATTACTGTATGATTCCAAGTGGAGGTGTTGGCATGCCTTGTAGGCAACCGAAGAGGCAGAAGCTGAAGCAAAGACATGCCGCGCTCAGGAGGCCTTTCCACAATTCCAAATGATGAAATGATATGAAATGTATTGAAATGCGTGTTTTGCTGTTTCGGAATTCGGCACATTCGACAGCCTTGACAGCTTGACATTTTGACAGCCGAACTTTCCGTTTGCTGGTATTCTGGGCTCACTCTGTTTGGGGAAACAGTATGTAAATGTAATTAATTACATTTTGTTGTCTCTCCCATTCAGTTCTAAAATGGTCGTCAACTTACACTGAGTTCACTGAAGAAGCTTAAAAACTGCAGCTTCAATTGATCCAGTTGATCCAGTTGATCCTGCAGGCATCTGAAGCTCTTGCCGCCCATGGCGTGGCGGCAGCAGCAAGACGTGCTGTGGCTTTTGAACATGAGCTGGGTCAGTTGACGCGCGAAGGTGGGCAGCCAAGAGAGACAGACATTTGGTCATTGTTTCCCCAACTGCCAGTTCATGCTCCATCAATCCATCAGTACTCAAATGAACTTTGTTTAATGTTGCTTCTTTGCGGGGACATGTGAGTCTCTACATCTCATGGGCATATTGAAGCGGGACAAGAGAAAGACTGAGGAAAGACTGAGGTATGAAGGGTTTCATAAGCCTTCCAAGGCTCAAAAGGCATCATAATACCTGACGCTCAGTGAATGCCGTGCATGGAGCCTCAGGTGCACATGAATCGGGCGCCGTGGAAGCTGACGTCCGCCGTGCTCACAAGACCGCCTTGGTGGGAGCCTTGCACCGAAGTCCCCGGGCATCTCCAAGAGATGCTCCAAGAGATGCTCCAAGAGATGCTCTGTTTAGACTTTGTGTTAAGACTTCTTCAGTGACTTACAGTAACTAAGTGACTTCTTCAAGTTGATCTTAAGTTCAGGCCAGTGCATCACTACACTTGTGTTCCCACTGATGGTTTTGATTCTCAGTAGGTGCAGAAGTTGAAGACTGAACATGCGGAAGGCAGAAAGCTCAGCAAAAGTCAAAGTTGTTCAAAGGATTTTAGTTTTATTATATATATATAAAGGCTTATTATCGATACATATCGATACAATATTTATCGATCCTTTCTAGTTGTGTAAGACGTGCCCAACGAGCCCAGTGCAGGTCTTGCCTTTTGTGAAGCCAAAGTGGCAGCAACACGCTGGAGCTCAGAACATCAGATATGCTGGACAGGGGGTATCAGAGCAATTTAAGAGTTAAGATGAATTCATCAATTGGAGTGAGTGGCCAATTTCTTCATTCAAAATGGATTGAATTCATCAAACTAAAATGCTGTAGGCTCATTTGGAGGCTGGAAATTTACTGGTATCTGTACTGTAGAATGAGTGGAGGGGGGGCCCAGCGGAGCATTCAAAAGAGGGCCTGGGTATGCCTGGGTCCTGAAAAGGGTAAGGAAGAACAATGTTCATGGTATTTGAGGTGCCGAAGAAGAAACACCACACCTGGTCGAGTGCCGCCTCTTGGCTGTGAAAAGGTTCATTCATGTGCATACACACAACCATGGTCTATTGCCAGCCCTTTGCAAGTGTGTTGACAGTGGCTCTACCCAGCAGTTTCTTAGTGTGTTTGAAGCTCTTTCCAGGCAATGCTTGGCAAGAGCTTGTTGAACTGTGGCAAGCAGCTGAGATCTTGTGAGAAGTGTTCGCAGTGTATGAGTTCCCGCAAGAGTTCTGCCATGTTCTGCAGTGTGAACATGATGTTACACTGTTACAATATCTTACAGTCATGGGCTGCTTTGACAAAGGCAAGGTTTAGGCAAAGACCTGGAGACTGCAGCACAGGAGCGAGTTGAGTCAGTGTAATTGGATGCAATTGGAAACTATTCGAAACATATAGCTTTACAAGTGATCAAGTGGAAGACTGGAGCTTCTTTGGTACACACCCAGGAGCATCTGATTTGATAGCATCAAGAGCGATTCACACAGAACGCATTTTTTGGTTTGTGGTTTTCACGGTCTCCACCCCGCTTCTGGGAAGATACTGTCGGCTGAACTCAACAAACATTCCTTTTTCCATGGATAGAACATGATAGAACCTTCGATGACATACATGAACGCTTTTCTTCTAGCCTTGATACTATAGAGATTCTGGTTTCAAAGCCTGACCACTTTGCAACCATCCCATGTAATTATTAGCGCGGTGCGCATTTGTTGTGCTGTCCGGAATTTTCAGTCCCGCCTTTGTTGTTTTGCAGGAGCTGGCAACCTCAACGGAACCAGCTGGTGCCCTGCGGAAGATCTTAGATGCAAGCGTCAGCGATGCCGAGCGGCAGTCCAAGCCTGAAATCAGAGTTCAATCTCATTGGGAATTTCAGGACCCTAAAATAGAGGTACTGTACCATATAAAGCCATATAAAGCATTATAAAGCCATATTTTGGGTGCATATCCCCTTACATAGGCCTTGTATATGGTCATACTGTACCTCCAATTTAGGTAATTACATGTAATTAATTACCTGAAATGGCCATTGAAAGTCGATAGTGCAGATTTCACACTCTCCAACCAGCAACTGCCAGCAACATTCGAGCAGTTTTCTGGCGTTTTCTGATGTTTCTTATATTCAAGTCTATAAGATCCATAAGCCCGAGGAAAGCTCTAGCAGAAGCTGCTAGACGTGCGGCCCAGTTTGATGAAGAGCTGCAACGCCAACGGCAAAGGCGGTGTGGAACGTGTGGAAGCGGAACTATGGACACTGTGAACTCTGTGCAATTCAGCTCGGAGCATTTCAGCACGTGGCCATGGTTGCTGCTTCGCAGCTCCCTGGTTGCTGGGTGTTGGTTGCTATGCAAGGCTTGTGCGACGCAAGAAGGCACTGCTGGGATAGCTAGTCAGCAGAGTTCAAAACCATCAGTAGTTGCATGTAATTACAAAGTCATTATGAGTGTGTATTATCATATATTATCTCAATTATGTAATATTATATATCTCATTGCAATATTCAATAGCGTGTGTCTTGTTCTTGGTGCAATCAGGTAAAAGACTGCGGCTTTCGGCCAGGTGGGAGAGAACATCAGCAGCCGAGTGTTGGCTTTGGGAGATGCCGTCGAGCTTCAGGCCAGGAAGTGTTTCGCGTGTGCCTTTCAGGTCACTAGCCGAGTCGCAGAATTCGACGATATTAGAAGATTTAGAACTGCACATTACTGCACCATACTGCAGCATGGGCGGTGCTCAGCAACATCGTTTAACTCATCCCTTGCAGGCTCTGGCGGCAGATCAAGAAGCAGCAAAGTCAGCTTGCACGGGCCACAGTCGCTATTTGTTTTTCACGCGGTATGTTTTTATTGTTGTTTTGCGGCCCGGCAGAAAGAATAAGGGAACCATGGGGAACCGTGAATAGAGCTGCAATCTCGTTTCTCCAGACGAAAACGGTTTCTCATTGTCCATTATTCTTAGGCCAAGAGGCCTTGACCAAAGCAGAAGCAAGCAACGATGTGGAGCAGGCATCGCAAAGACAACGGGCTGCTTGCTGCTCGTATGCCGTGGTATGGCTGCAGGATCTGCAGGATGCTTTCAAGTTTCGAGCAATGCCAGCTTCCTCTGCGCAATTCACCATGAGCGATATGTGTGGTTCAGAAATTGGCCGTCCTGCCTTACTCAATTGTTGAAATATGTTTGTGCCTGGTAGCGGCTAGTGTGTCAATCACCCTTGTAGGATCTTATAATTATAATTTGATAGGTAGTTTACTGTGTTGGAGTTTGCTTCTTGTGTATGGATCTCGCGCTCCAACAAATCGGGCGGGACGGGAATTCAAAAAGAACGGAATGCAAGCAGAACCTTGGCACAGCCATTTCCAATGCATTTTGTGGCCCTGAAAATGAAACACAATGACTGTGTGCATTGTGTCATGGACTGATTGTTGCATGCTGTTACGAACACAAGGGCTGCAAGAATAGGTCTTCTCGCTGACACAGAAACAGGCTTTACTGGTACCATGCTTTATCAGCATGAGGCATGCCTCCAACCAAGTTTCTTGTAGACTTTTGATGTCTCAACGAGGCACAGGGCTGGAAGCAGATCATGGATGTGTCGAATCCTTGGTTCTTGATCAACCCTCGTCACTGCAATCATCTGTAATTGTCGTTGCCAGCTGGCTTGAAATCTTGAATTGGCCGAATTGGCAGTTTTTTTTTTGTGTGTGATTTCAATGGAACCTGTGGACTGCATTCGCTCAATGCTGCCAAACAGGGCTGGCTCATCATTCAGTGTTGACAAAAACAACACAGACACCCTTTCAGCACAGCCAACAGATGCTGCTCCACGTGACCCAGGGGTTTGGCCAAGACTTCTTCCCAACTCTGAAGTTCATATCATTGTACCATATTGTACCATCATTACAATTGAATTTGAGACCCATGGCGTACAGCATGCGGCTCTTTTCCGCTTTATGGTTGGGAGGCAGGTCGGCTGCTCTGTAGATTTGCACTCTGCTTGTAGTGAGGCCGAGTGTGAAGTGTTCCTGTACAGGGTCCGAACTGATGCAAGCTAGAGTCTAGAGTAGATGAATAGAAGAGAATCAATTCCAGCTGCCCCTTGCAGCACTTTCTGCACTCGCAGGCCTTTCTCAGCTGGGGCACAGCTTTGTGTATGATGAAAAGGCCGCAGAGAAGTACATTTGGCTTCATCAGCTGACATTGATGCCAAAGGCGCCGGATGGTCATGGTGGAGAAGTGGACGTTGAGCTTTCAGAGTATTCAAACCATTTCTTCATTGCCTATCATTTTGATTCATTTTGATCATGTATTTGATGTATCGTAGATATTGTAGATTGTCCTCGTACATAAGCGTCCCAGGATGCGGTAAATGAGTAAATGAGCATCTATATTTGCATCGATGATGGAGAGAGAGGGAGAGACAGAAACAGAGAGAGAGAGAGAAAACACATACACACATATATGCATCATGGATATGTTTGCGTGTATAACAGAATCAGGACTCAGGACTGAAATTTCTTATGCCTGCAATATTGTAGGATATTATGGGGATTTGTGGGGACTCATGGGGATTTATCATAAATTTCTTTGCAGACGTCACTCATGACCCTGGAGGTCGAGCTCGTGGAGATGAGATGTGGTTTGGCATGTGAGATGCTGCCGGAAGTTTCCCAGGTTCTTGGGCTGCAGAGGATTCACGTTGATGGCAATTCCCCAATCAGATATCTTACGGAGTCTTAGATATTCATTATAGACTCATAGACATTCATTCGATATCTTGTATAAACATTCTGGAATTGTCGCTTTCTTTGAATTGAGCACTTAGATTCGAGAAGCATGTGGTTTCCACGTCGCCCACATCATGGAAGCAGTTGTGTTTTCACTTTGAAGTATTGTATTGCCTCTCAAGAAATAGGCCGCTATGCATTGGTAGGCCGAGAGCCGCAGACTATAGATATCTATAGAGTATTCTCTTTATTTCTCTCTATTGCCCTTCTTGTATTTCGGGTTTCCTCCATGCTTCCTTTTTCTTTGATCATTTTGATCCCGGCCATCGAACAATCCCCTGTTGCCAGCAACTCCTCGTTTCATTGAGTCTTTCCACTGCGTTCTTTTGGGTATTTTTTTCTCTTTGATATCCCGTTTCACCCCTGTTTGCGCAGTGTTGTAGGTTTCACGGGCATTTTCACAACGCGAGGAAGGTAAGCTTTGAATCCTTTGGATACCCTTTGGATACTTGAGATATTTAGAGTTTACCCAATTGACCACAGTTGACCCAGGTTAGCCATGGTTAGCCTGGTCTGGCTGAACATGGCTGAAGTAAGGTTCAGATCACCAGGGATGCCTACCCTCTTGACACACGGGGCTTGGTGGTGCGATATGGTACTGATGACTGTGCGATTGTCTTTCGTGGCTCCAAGAGCCTGGTGAACTACCTCCTGGGAGACGCCGAGCTTTTTTAATTATATACATGTATAAATATAAAATAATATAAATATGTAAAATATAATATAGTATAGTATGGTATAGTATAGTATAATATTGTATTGTATAATATATATAATATATATACACTGTATTATATATATACTGTATTATATATATATATATATGTAATTTTATTTCCCAATAGTGTCTCAGTTTTCAATGATTGAACTCTTCGGATTTCCATGGATTTGGGATTTCGGATGATTTCGGGTGTTTGGGCTGGGTATCGAATATGATAGTTTGAGTTGTTCCAGGCTATGGTGATAGTGCGTTTCCTGTTCGAATTTATGATTATTTTGTCGAGCCGCTGCATCTGTGTGCCCATCCATCGTCTTGAGCCATGCCGAGGATTTTGACATCCGCCATGAGAGCCCCTTCAGCTGCTCGTCCAAATTGGAGAGACGGAGAGAGAACAGTTGCAATGCTCTGGAAGCATCTGGAAGCCTGAAATCCTGCAAGCAAGACATGAAGATTATGAAAGATTATGAAGGGGTATGAAGGGGTTGAGAATCACATGGTTCTGGACAACCAAGCAGGGAATTGTCGAATATTGTCAGTGAGTATGTCAGTGTTGCTTGAGACTCTTCTGAATTGGGCCAAGGTTCTTGCCCAGAGTGCAGAATTCACAGAGGATTTTACAAGTCTTGGCAGAGCCTGAAGTCTCAAACCATTGAAGCTCTGAAAGAGCTCAAATGTACCATGGAAGCAGGAACAAAGCAGAACCAATACAGGACCACATTGCGAAACACATTTTGTGGAACATTGTCGGACCCTTTTGTGAAGATTTGTGAAGCGTGATAACCTCGTCAATAGTGCCATGATAGTGCATATAGTGCCATTCACAGACTTGGCGGCACACATGAAATGATCATCCACTAGGAAGGAATGGTTACCACAAAGGACTCCAGGACTCTTTGCCTCTCGGTTGTGTCCTTCCAGTAGCCTTAAGATGTCAATATCGTGAATGTTGAGCCTTCAAATGTGATACGTACACATGTTTAATCTATATTTGATTGCATATATGCATATACACACATGTACAGCACAAACACATATAATATCATATAATATGATGTATATATGGTGTATAGAGGTCCTCGGATTCTTGGATGCGAGCAACTGAAACCTGTTGCTGAAGGTGAGTCGAGCCCATTGCGAATTACAGGCCACTCGCTAGGTGGCTCTATGGCAATGCTAGCTGCCTATGAGCTGTCCAAGAACTACACGGTGAAGGACGTTCTGAAAAAACGCGATGTCCACGATGTGTCATGAAGCTGAGAGCATCGGAGAGCATCACTTGATTCATTACAGATACTACAGGATTCTATTGGCTGAATGGTGCCTCACCTTTGTGCTTGTCGCAGAGCTCGCGTTTTGCTCCTGCAAAGTTGACACTCCAACCTTTGTCATGGGGTTTATTGATTGTTTTTTGTTGTTTATAATTTGAATGCTGCTTGCAAACTGCACGCAGGAAGTCTACACTTTTGGGCAGCCTCGTTGCTTGCATGCAGCCACTGAGAGTAAATGCACATGTGGACACAATGGCTGAGCTGCTCCGAGTCCTATACCCATCAAACTTCATCAAACCCATCAACATCATTACGATCAGGGACCACCCGGAAAGCAAGGTAAATACAAAGCATCAGAAGTCTGGCCGTTTCTGGCACTGCTTCACTGCTGCCCATTGCTCATGGTGATGTTTTACAAAGTAAGGTGATCATAGGTGCATGAGACTTTTCTAGCAATTCCTACAGATGAAAATTATTGTCCCTATTGACTGATATTGTAGGCGCCTTTTCCAACAGCGCATATATATTGCCCAAAGGCCTGCATGTAGTGGCCAGACATCATGCCACCCCCAGCGAGGTGTTGGCAACGAAGCCTGGGTGCAAGCATTCCAAACCAAGATGATCAACGTCCCGTACTTTCGGGCCTGGGCTGTTTGAACATGTTTTGACATTTCTCCCAGTTCCCACACTGCGGTGCTTCGACTTGGCAATGGTTCAGGTCAATGTGCCCTGTGAAAATGCAAATTACATCATGACATCATCATTACATATCATTGCATCATGATGCATGCCTCATGTTCATGACCATGCAGCACATAGATAAACATAGATAAACATGATAAAACCACACACAGTACAGCGCGTGAGCATACTGCAGGTTGTCCATACATGAAGGACATGGTATCACCGCACATGGCTTTGGGATCCTTCGCATGACATCCCATTGCACTGCACACAGTGCTAGATGAATCGGATGCATCGCGGGGAAAAGACAGGTAGATAGATACATTGCACACACGCAGTACAATGACGTACAATGAGATACAATGAGTATATCTTGTAATCGGATGGTTCTTATGTTTGCCCTAGTCCATAGGTGTCCAATGATGTCCAAACATGTCCAAAGTACATCAAAGTACATCCCAAGATCGCGGAAGATAGGGCACATTAGGGCACTGGCGCAGGTCACCGACTATATGGACCCTGTACCACATTTGCCTCCCAGCTGGTTGATGGGATATCGCCATGCCGGTCCAGAGGCGGAATCTTACGGAGAGCTTGTTTTAGACTTTAGAATACTTTAGACCTGTTTTAATATACGTTTTAAGATGTTTTAAGATGTTTTTAAAATTTTGAAAAATATATTTTGAAGTTGTTGTCTTGCGATGAATCAATGCACGAATCACGATAGTCATGTTGTTGCAAGCTTTCATCCTGAACAGGTGTGGTACAACGCAACCATGCTTCAGCACTACAAAATCTGCAGCTGCTGTGCAGAAAACGGAATAATTACTGCACTAGGAATCGATAAGAATTGCATATTCTTCTCCCCATGATGTACATCTTTGTTCGAGGCTACGTACTGAATTCATGGCATCGGGTACAGTCGTGTTATTTGACCACATCATACTGTAACGTGTTGAATTGTTTTGCAGTGCCTAAGCTGTGGTGCCCACAGTACCCCATTGCATCCATTTTTTGCATCGAACATACCATGCAATTGTTTGAGTCGTGCCAGACATGCACAAATGGCAACTGAACCATACATGTATTGTCCTACATGCATCTACATGCATAGATGCAGACATGCTTGTATGGCTTTGAGGCAGAGCACACTGCTCATGCACTGGCACAGATTAATCAAATTCTGGGGTGTAACTTTCCAACTTACAATAGCAAAATCATGCAAAATCTGATTGCAGAAACCATACATAGAGCGTTTGAATCAGCCAGAATGGGTACGTTTCGTACTACTGCCATTTCTACTGCAACTTCAATAGGCGTTATATAGTACAAACTTTGTACAAACTTCCAAATTCGGCTTGTAATACAGGATATACAGGGTGTCAATCTTGTGGATTTGAGTTAGGTGATGGCAATGATGAGACGTGCAGCGCGCAGTTCTCACTTTGGCGGTGCATATTTCATGCCTGTGATCATTGTTCCTACCTGGGAATGTGGCTTGGATTGGCTCGGGCATCGTGTTGGGGCGTGAATGGGGATGCTGAGGGCTTGCTTATTGTTACCTGCAAGCTTTTGAACTACTTTATGGTCCTCAGGGATGGGCAAGTTCTAAGGAATCCATGCGTGGCCAATGATGCTGAGCCCGAATGTATGCAAGGAGCTTCAGCCGCAATCTGTTTTTCGCAAACCACAGAGCGTTGAGCGGTCACGTTTCGCTTCTTTTTATGCGCTTCTTTTTTTGTTGCGTTCAATACTTCAACGGGCTCTTTGTTTCTCCTGGAGATGCTTGCACATTTGAGGCGATCTAAAGTAAACGCAGACAAGTGAAGCTTAGCGAGAAGTTTGCAAGTTCCGCTTCCATCAGATCTTGCCTCGTGGAGAAATCAGTACTCTAATTTCATTCTGCTACTTGAGACCGATTACAAACACACAGACGAATCAGACGAACACTTTCATACCATTCAAGCAATCGATATATAGTCAGAATAGCCCATGCTAGTCCATGAATGTGTAGCCTAGCGTTTTGTGCGCCGAATCGCGTGCGGACAATTAGACAATCTCATGCAGCATGTTGCCCCGGTCGTGGAGCATTTTGGAGGTGCTAGGAGTGCCATTGGCTGTTTAAGCACCACCAATGACGCATGCGCTTTGTACAGGATGCGCCACATCTCCGAATTTTCATACTCCATTGGAATCCATTGGAGTGATGGTGAGCTGCGTCAACTTCGTTGGCCCTGCAGTGGCAAAGCTCAAGCAGGATGCAACCATCTCTTTTGCACCTGACAGGTGTATGTGTAGAAGGGCGTGGCCTTGAATACTGACAACCACAGGATCCCTGTTGTGAAAGCAGTATATACTTGTTGCCTATTTGCTTGTCTACTTGTCCTTTGTCAATGTATGATTTTGCTTAGCTTCTTCACTCCACTCTGCTCAACTTCTTTCCTCATTCGCTTCCGCTCCAATAACTAATAACTACTTCCCTCCGTGCAGCATTATTTACTGATAGGCAGGACAATTGCTACCTTTGTTCTCCGACCACTCTCCTTTCCCCCTCTCTCTCTCTCTCTAGTTCTCCTTTCTCTAGTTCTCCTTTCTCTATGTTTTTGCCTCTTTTTGTTTGTCTATATTCAACAATCGTCTGAATTTGTTGGGAACCTTGCTTCTCTATCCTGGTTTTGTATATTCTGCACATTTAAAATAATAAGATTATGATTTATAATAAGTATTACACATTGTATTTCTATATTTTTGAATTTATCGCTATATATTATATATATACGTGTATATATATACATAAAACATTATGCATACATAGTACTATGTACTTGTTTGCATGTGTGATAAGTGCACGTTATTTGTGCGTGCCTGTGTATGTATGAGTATACGTATGTTTGTTTTTTGCCCATCAGTTCGTTCACAATGCAGCGACATTATTCCTTTTTCAGCATGCGTCATGCGTCCAAAAGTATTTGTTAAGACACTTCATCACGTAGTGCTTTTTCTTTTGATCCAGGCTGAACCCATAGCCCTTTTTCGCCGTTGAATGGATGACATTCAATCATTCAATGGCATTCAGCCAGCTTGTTTGCTCGATCGTTGGTAAAGGTGGTCTCAGATCCACACGAAGTGCAGGCAATGCAGGGTTCAAAAGGTCTTGATGCCTGCCATGAGATCGGCACATGGCCCACATGGCATTTGTGAACACCAGGGTGGCAGTAAACATGATGAAACATTACGAAACATCTTGGATCCGTTTATTTGTTCTTCCTTTAACGACTACTTGAAATTGTAAGTGTGTAGAACTTGGAGTCTTGCTTACTGTTTTATCCTCCAAAGTTTTCTTGCAGAGCACTTCAGTGAGACGGTGTGGCACTTTGATAGTTCCTTGTGTTTCATCAGCGCTGGCAACAAGTAATTGTGGTTCAGCCCCTTTGGCACCCTTTCGAGACTTCAGAGGGTTCATTGGCTGCAGGACTACCAATGCATGAGCCAATCCTTCAGACCAAATAGCAGCGCTATATCAGCGGTCTCTTCAGTGGCTTGGCTCAACCTGCGCTGCCCAGGTATGTGGCCTTGGACAACGAGTTAGACGCACAGAAGAAGGAGATCCAGGCAGCTGACCCAGCCGCTAAAAGTGAAACTGCAAAGCTGTGCCTGGATGTGCCTGGTATGTCGAGACATTTGGATGTTGAATTCTGATTGTTCATCATGTTTATCACATTTCTACAGCACGCATATTATTACGCTTCCTTTAAAATTCTGCAAACACTTATATAAACTTATATTATATACATGTATATACTGTATTTGTATATGTATCCCAAATGTATATATAGGCGTGTATACATATAATAAATATATATATATATATATAACTTATTAGCAGGACAATGCACATATTAATATACATCACATACGCATTTAAGCTCTGTTTATTCTGTTGTCACCACTTCAGGGAGCATGGAAACTGTGGCTTATTTAGCCCTGCTGTACCTTCCGCTTCCAACGCGCTGCAACAATCATTAGGCGACCGGGTCCTTTTCGGCAGAGCCAGCTGCGGAAGCAGGCCCGATTTCTTAGAGCTGAATCGATCACGCCTCGACATGCCTGGCCCTTTTCCATTGAGTTTCTTTCCCATGATGAACATTTTCCCTGGGTATGCCTGGGTACTGGTACTAAGGGTACTAATTATTCGATACTATTCGTGCTTCAGCAGATGATTGCCTTAGCAGGCCGACAGATGGTCCAAAAGGTCATCCGTGATCAGAAGCAGAGTCAGAGTCTCAGAAAGCCCAGCAGTAGCAAGAGATAGCAAGAGATAGCAAGAGTACTCCCAAAACAATTGCAGCCAGGTGCAGAAAGCTGTTTGAAAGCAGTGGAGCACGCCTTGAACACGGACTCTCTCTCTCTCTCTCTCATGCATTGACTTGCAATGCAAGAACGCACGTATGATATTATCAAACATGTTCAAAACATGTTCAACTGATTCCATGCCATCACTGCTATAACTGTCGCCTGAGATCGCCTGAGATCGCCTGAGATCGCCTGAGTGTACAAGAGTCCATCAAGAGTCCAACTGTACGAAGGACCGTGGGCCTTTGGAAGGGCTGATCGAAGCGCAGCAGGCCTGGTCCGGCCAGTCTACTCTGACAGATAAACACACAGACGGAGAGATGTAATTAAATGGTAGAGAAGTAAAGAACTGTAGTTGCAATTTGAATCAATTTGATAATTCCACAATATTTGACACACACACACACATATCATATACTGTATATATATACATGTATATATATATGTAATTATAATATATTAAGATATAGAAGAGACGCGTGGAGTTGTTCTTTCTCTTTGGCGCCTGTGAGTTGAAACGTTGCTTTTTGGGACCTCAGGCCCCACGCAGTGTGAAGAGTAACGGTGGATCAACACACCGATCGCGACATCTTGAGGTGGGCCTTGTGTGGAGGATGTCAAGTTGACAGAAACCATGTAGACCAAGAAGCCTCGAAGAAGCCTCCAGCAAGAAAAAACAAGAAACAAAAATAGAAAAAACTGCTACGTGCTGAGGCAGCTGCACAAGTTCAAACTTGGGATGTTCTCGAAGAAGCTCAAGGCTCAAATCGGGAATTGATTGTAGAAACCAGGTCAGTTTAATTGTGATTTCTAAGTTTTTTTTAACCATATATAATATATAATATACGTATATATATATACTATGTACCTACTACTATATACATAATTACTCTCTTTGGGTCTATACATATATATATTATATAAGACTATTAAGATTGGGATCTAAGTTGTGCAGCTTCCTCAAAGTAGTCCCTCCAACGCACCAAACACAAAAGGGAAAATCATGACATGTCCTCACCTGCTTTTTGCCACTAAAGTTCAGAGGTTCATCACCTTCCATTCTAGCTAGAGTACCAAGACATAAGTGCCCTTTGCGTCCAAAAAAAGCGAAAGAGGGCAAGTGCCTATGAAGTGACCTTAAGGCAGTTACTTGCTGGCGCAAGTGCACATTACAAACCACTTCCTATTGTTCGTGGCTCTAATTTTGGTCGCGTTGACCCGTTCAACCTCACGGTAACTTTGATTGTTGTACTGGATTCCTGTACTGCTGCTTGCTGGCTCGATATCCTTTCCTTATCTTTCTTGTTCAGCTTGCATATCGTTTCTCCAACTGGCGTATAATATCATTGGCCTTGCCAAATCCCAACGGACAACCATGACTCTACATTGTGCCAGCAGCAGGTTGTTGGGGAGCAACTCCGTGAGTGCCAGTCCCACCATGTCGTCATGCGCATATCATGTGCATATCAGTTTTGATGCGGAGGTGTTCTGGAGTCCTTGAAGAAACAAAGTGCTCGTGCTTAGTTTGTTTTCTCCACATGACTCTGATGATCATGGGCATTCATGGGCTGGTGAAGTGTGCTTGAGCAGGTTTGGAAACTGGTCTTGGGCCCTGCTAAGGTCCTGGGAAACCAGTTGCCATGGAGAATCTGAAGCAGCTTGGTGATGAGGCGCACATGTTCTGGTGTGGATGAACCTGAGCTATCAGAGTTGGCCATTCATTCAGATCATTCAGAATCAGAGTTTTTCCATGTTTTTCCCGTGTGACATGCAGGGCTTGCATTTTTCTGATTTTTCTGTGTGCTTTGACTAGGCCTCTAAGCAATTGAAGGAAATATCTGACCAAGCAAAGGCAGTGAAGCAGGAAAGCACTCAGGACGCACCACTCTTGAGCCCACGGCAAAGCCACAGATGTTCGTAGCATTGTGCAGCACAGGATGAGAAGCCCAGTGAAACGCCTTCGGTCAAACGGGGACAGAGGGACTTCGGTTGTCAGACCGTTTTCCGCCTTGGTGGCATGGAGATGGGCTCAGACTTCGATCACGTTGCACTGTACTGAAGATGTCCGTTGTCATACTACAGTTACTACATGTTACATCATGTCATGTTACTACATATAATATATTATAATATAATATCATATAATTAGTTACCATATACAGTAGTTACATGTAGTTACTATAGTCAGGACTCAGTTGAAATGCCCAGGCTTGGCATGCCAATCCTGCGATTCAGAAATTGCTCCCTGGCACAGCTTTGAACGTCTCAGAGGAGAGAGATTCAACATGATTCAACTGATTCAACAGTGAATCTCTTGCAGACTCTAGAAGTTTCAAAACGTGTTCACACAGTGCTTCCTAAGGCTTGAAGAGTTGGCAAAGGCCGGCCACTTTCTAATTCTATGATTAACATTGATTAGTCAATTGTCCTTGGCTGTTGTGACATGCTGTGACATGCTGTGACATGCTGTGACAATCCTGATTCCAAGCCCATCTCCTGTCCCATCCCAGATCAAAATTTTGGCCTTGCATGCAGTGTTGACAAAACTTGAGGTTTCGACACAGGGAGGATCTGGTCAAGAACCTGCCAATTTGGACAAGCTGGAGGGTGAGGTCGGTGGACGACAAATTCACTCTACACATCTGGACACTTTTGGGCACAATCTGGGAAATTGAGAACCAGGACGAGTTTTGAACAAAGGGGCGTAATTTGACCCAAATGATGGGTGGGTGATTCTTTTTTGAGGGTCAAAGGTCCAGGATGGTCTAGGCCTGTATAACTTCAGAACCTGCCTGAGTTGGTGAAGATATGGTGAGTGAGATCTGACTGAATCTGACTGATTGAAATGGCCGTACCGGCAAAGCCGGGTAGAAAGCGCAGCAACTCGTTAGGACAATGTTTCACTTTTTGTTTCCTTTTAAGTACGCTATGTTGAGTGAATGCACAGCCGCACTTGCATGGGCGAGTGCACAGGGCGCAAGAACCGAACAGAACAGAACAGAACGGAGGACAATCCAAGATGAACCTGAAGTCTTCTGAAGGGTGAGTGGCCATTTGGATCCATTTGGGATCATTTGGGCATTGGCAGGTCAATGAAGTCATCAACCACTGGCGCAAAGAATTCATTGGAAAACGCAGGGAGGCGAGCATCACCCGCATCACCAGAAGCCGCAGCAGAAGCACGAAGCTCACGAGATGCTCATTGTTTTTCACGGATTCCTGCAGTGTGCACGATTTCTTGACTCGAAACGTTCTGCAATGCTGTTGAAGTGAGACAGATTTGACCATGTTTGGCCATAACATTGCATTGGACAGATTGTTTGAGGTCAAAGTCGTTTGATGCCTGAAGCGCCAAGCCCAGCATGCCCGGCGAAGCTTGAACTCCGTTCCCATTATTGGCCAGAGTCATCGCTTTCAATTGGCAACTCTTTGGGCATGCAAAGATATGCAAAGCAGACTCATAGCAGACTCATGCAAATTCATGAAATTCTTAGACATTTTTTTGCCTCTGTGTTTTCTTTGAATCAGCTTGCTACCTTTTCGATCTTTGTGGATAGGATGACCACAACAAATGCAAGGGGGGTAAACAGAAGACCTGATAAGATACTTGAAAGATCTTGAAAGTAAAACCTTCGTCGCACATGGAATGCAAAAAAGTACTTTTCCCATCTTTTCCCAAGTGATTTATTCTGCTTTATTCATTATTTTTTGATCTTTTTTGTTCCTTGTTCCCCTTTGTGCCCGTTTGTGTTGCCAGGCAAGTGCTCCGCCGACCTCGCCACCTGCACCACCTGCGCCGCCAACGATGTTGCCTGTTGAAGAATTCACAGCATGTTCCAGCGGGTCTGCTGATTGCATTCTCCTTCCGGGGTAATTAATAAGATTTTATAAGATCCTACAAGTAGCCTTCTGTGTCATGCCAACTTGCTCCCAGGTTGGAGGCAGATTTGGTGGCACAGGCAGCAAAGAAGAAAGAGGTGGAAGCTGCCCCTGCATCCCCATCGTTGGACAACATCAAGCGGGACGAGGCTTCCGCTCGGCTACGGTGATATTGATCTTTGGCGAGTCAAGTTGGTGCGTGGAGGTGGCGAAAGAAGGACAGTGTCAGGCAATTCTTTGCTTTTGGTAGGTCAGAGTCGAGATCGAGTCCACAAGCTTTCAAAGTTCCCAGCCTTTCCCTTACAACACGTAAAGAGAAAACGTTTCATGTCGTTTTGCTTTGGAAAGCTTACCTGGTATGATTGCAAACAGATATCTTGAATATTCTAGAATGAGACAAAGATTGAGACAAGTGCTTGAGATGCACGTAGCACATCGTGGCACCACATCTAGGTTCGACAACAACAAGCCCGCGCCCAGCATGGACCAGGCCTGTTCGGGCTGGTGACATCATTCTTGTGGATAAAAGACACGCTTTCCATAGCTTTCCAGTGTTTGAATATGTAATGTTATGCAATATGATATATGTTTGAAATTGTTTGAATATGTTTGAAAATGTTTGAGTATGTGTGAATATGTCGATGCACATCATTTGACCTCCGAGGTGCTGGATGATTCCAGGAGACCGGATTCATCGGGATTCCTTTTCTTTTCCAATCATTTTATTCATTTCTACATTTTTCTGAGCTTAATGCTGGTCAATGGGTATTTCAGGACCCTAAAATGGAGGTACTGTACCATATAAGGCCATATTTTGTAGGGATATTCCCTTACATAAGCCTTACATAGGCCTTATATATGGTAGGTACCTCCAATTTAGGTTCCTGAAATGGCTATTGAGCTGGCCCTGTTTTAGTCAAGTCAGGCTCACTAGTTGTTAACTTCAATGATGCCTTTTACATCCTTTTACAAAGATGCTGCCGCCACTTGCATAGACCATCAAATCCCCCCGTGTGCGCCCAAGAACTAAGAACGCTAAATTAACGCAATAATTTGAGTTAGCGGCGTCTAAAGAGATGTTTAAAGTATATACTTCACCACACGTTGTCATGCTTAACCTGCAAGTTGTGCATCATGTCCTTAGGACCAAGTCATGACACAGAGAGAGAGAGAGAGACAGAGAGAGAAGTTGCGCGATAGATGCTTCTTAACTACTGGCAACAACAAACATACATAATATGATACCTCAAACTGTAGAAAATTCGAAGCCAAGCAGAAAAAACAATTTGCATTCCAGCGAGCAAGTGCAAACAAGATACCTAAAGTTTCTGGGCACATTTTGTCAAACCGTTCCCGAGAACCGGAAACGAAATGGTCAGACAGATTTGGCCAAGCAGATGTCAAGTATTTTTACATTTTGCCACAACTTGTAGGTAGAAACTTGATGCATTCGAGTGCGTCGGAGAGTATCATATCACTTTCAGGAGGCCTGAGACAGAAGATGCCAGACCCCCTTCTGGAAATCTATCCAGCAGGCATGCTACAAACTGAATGCAACGCTGTTTGCCCATGTTTTCCTTAATCCACCGATCTTACTTCTCTGATTTAACTTGGCTTTCACCAGCTCAGCTTTGCTAGGCGGATACAAGCTGACAGCAGGCGCATGTCGACTGGCAGCACAAACAGCGACTACGAGGCAGCCGCAGAGAATCGAAACCAGGAGCCTGGGCCATGTCGAATGTCAAGCGACGGCAGGACCAATCTGCGAACCGACAAAGGAGGCTGGATTCTGGCCAGTAAGACCGAGCAAGTTTCTTTTTTTGTTTCAAAGACTTAGTTGAATTCGCTCCCATTATTGAGTTGCATTGACTATTAAATTTGAAACCTCGGTTGTGCTCCATTGATCTCGAGGGACTTTCAGATCTTTCAGTGTGCAAGGCGGCGAAGTTCAAGCCGGGATGGTCGAATTGATCTAGGCTTGACTCAGCTTGGTATGGTTTGATCCATCAGTTATATTCAGTTATCAGTTATCAGACATCAGTGGTGTGTTGCCCCTCCAGACAAGAGGAACCACAAACTGTGACACCCACAGGTGCGAGTGTTGACTCCTCGCGACCGACGCAGCCAGAGCCAGAAGTTCCGAAGGACAGAGCAACAAAAGTGGATTACAGATGTGAATGTAGTGCAATAGAAGGGTTTGGGAAACCGTCTTGGTGGAGCGCTCATACAAAATTGACCAAAATGTTACTGGTGTCATGCATGCGTGTAATGTGTATTTTTTTGTAATAGATCCTCTTACCATTTCTCTATATACTAAAGTGTTTGCTTTGGGAGCTTTGTTGGCAAGTAGGACCTGCAGGCACAGAAAATATGACCGGACGATGATTTCCGATTCGATGATGCAGTCTGTCTAGAACGTTAGAGATGCTTTCACTCTGTTGATGTTTACACCTGAAAAGTGTCCAGGAACCACCGCAGCATGGGCATCAAGGGGAGGTGGGCAATGGCATGCTTGAACTGGATGTGGTTGAAAGGTGTTTCATTTCACTGTCACTGGAGTATGAACAGAGGCTTTGTGCTTGGCTGAAGTGGCTGAGCTCAGCTCTCTTGTAGCAGCAATCGCCAATTATTGCAACCTATTGAATCCTATTGCAACTACAGACATGCAATGTAATGCAATATATATATAATATAATGTAATTGTAATGATATGTGATGCATGTGTCTACTTAAAGTGAAGTAAGAGACAAGGAAGAGACAGGCTCAGGAAGGAAGGATGGTTCTCTTCCTTATGCTCTTGGAATAGCACGAATATCACCAATGCAAAGACACACATTTTCCTTTCCTCCCAGCTTCGCATGAATCTGCTGGATAAAGCAGCTCGGGCAGGAACCACAGGGCGAGTTCCTAGCCCAGCTTGAGCAGACACAGCCTCAGTCTTGATTGGCTAGTTGTAACACGTAGTGATTTGAGTCATGTTGCAATCATCATGTAGTATTAGTTTGCCAGCTTTGAGGGCATGAGTAGCAAGTGCAGCTGTCCTGCAAGAGTGACACTCATCCAGTCCATTGAAACCCGAGGATGAGGGTTTCTGGTTTCTTGTCTGCAAAGCTGCCTTGCAGCACAGAAGGGACAATTGTAGAACATGTGGCAGATGACAACGGTACCTTCACACATTTGCAAAGGCTTGTTTCATGAAAATGTATGAAAATGTCTCCTTTGCCTTTGCATTCCTTCGCGTTACTTTTTGTGGTGAATCCCCTATCTCAAAGTCCTTCATGACAGTCGCCGTTTTAAGCCTTGATATATCTTGATATACTCACAGGAAGCCAAGCTGCGAGTGTTTCAGAAGATCGTCGTGACTCGAAGGCCACGATATCTCCTGCTCCCTTTGCAATTTGTGTGGAAAGATGAGGAAGCACAATCATAACTCAGTGAGCGACACATAGCAATACATAACAAAGATATACAAAGATTACAAAGATATCTTTAAGATTACCAGTAGTACCGCACAAGGCGGTGGCGGAAGTTTCAAAAATAGGAAACCTATAGGAGAGGTTGGTTGTTGTGAATCAGGGATGGCAGAGCGAATCCACTGATGGACTGAAAGGTGCTTGA
>Ga0126342_10006579_pt1 | contig 20630 bp, 21 predicted proteins | sample Cyp1metagenome_FD_92528 | JGI IMG/M metagenome (GOLD analysis project Ga0126342, IMG submission 92528) | Coral microbial communities from Lord Howe Island, Old Settlement Bay, Australia - Cyphastrea 1 metagenome | ecosystem: Host-associated > Invertebrates > Cnidaria > Coral ...
ATATATATATATATACATCATATATACACATACATGCATGTGTTTTTTCTTGGCTTTATCAGGATAGCCGTGTTTTTACACATATGGGGGTTCATTAAAGATATGGGATATCTTCGTAGAACCAACTTAAATCGTTGGGAAGTGATGATCAATTGGGGATGGACCTTTTGACCCATAGGACCATAGCCATGTGTTCTTTCTCTGGGATTTGCATGGATTTGTGGTTTATTGGGAACAGGACTTCCTTTTGGACTTGGGATTTGGACGGGTTTTATGGAGATGTTTCAGGCTACTTCCTGAAAAAACCGGACTTGTGCGGTGCGCTCCGCACCGAGGCTGTACCTGGCTCGGCGCATGAAACGAGCTGCACGGGTGGTGTGTTCCCCATTGCGCTTGGCGAGGCGGGTTGACTTACCATCCCTCAGATGGCAGGTAAACCAGGTAAACCCACACCATTTTTGATGGTTTATAGCACCCATTTAAAATTATGGTGATTTGGGGGATGGTTTATTATCATTTTTATTATCGTTTTAACCACGTTATACCTTAATTTGAGATGGGCAATTGGAGTTGTTGGTCTCAAATAGGAGTTGAAATGGTTTATCATAATGTAATTCTTCTTATAATTGCATCCAGTTAATGTGTTTTTTCTTTGTGGGGTGTCAGAAACTTTCGACGATTTTCCGGAATGGGTCTTGTTGGGGCCACGTTCTCTACGGCTTCGCTTGGGCCAGCTGGAAAGATACCATCTATGAGTTGAATGGATCACAAAACCCTGGTACCCTAGGTACACTTAAAATAATAGCTGGTTAATGGATGGTTCTTCCCCAAAATATGGTAATAATAGGTTTTGACCCATCCCCATATTACATATACAAATCAGTTGTCCCCACTTTGCTGCAATAGGGCAAGATCTTTCCACAAATTTGCCTTACCAGCGAAGATTGGATGTGTCAACAACAAGAGAATATCATCACCCAAGATGTATCAACGACAGGAACCAATACGTAATACTTGCCAAAACCATCCAGAGCCCGTAAAGATGGTGGTTTCTTGGACATGTCAATCCCATTTGTAGGGACTTTGTCAATATCAGCCGTTTAATTTACTGTATTTCATTTTATCTCAAACCCATTTCACGGGGCACTCTGATGATCCATGAAACTCTTATCAGCCCAGCAACCAGTTTATCACAGATCCACAACGAATAAACAAACACATGAGTCGAGTTTATCATTAATTTAACATAATTTACATGTATTATATCATCTCATTCATATATATATATATATCATATTACCTCCTTACATTTTTTTTGATATGTTGTTCAAAAATGTGGAGATTGTCACTAGATCCAGCCCCTATTTAGAGGCTGCTGCTGATGACCTTTGGAAGTCTGGCCTCCAGGTCAGTGGGATCCAGCGAGGAATATCTTTGAATGGTAAATCAATAATTCACTTTGAATGGTAAACAAAAACAGTAATTCAATGTAATTCACAAGCAAAAACTCCTGACTCATCATCATTAATATTAATATTTGATTCTGAAGTCCGTACAGTACATTTTGACTCATCATCAAATGGCTTTGTAAGATGTTTAAGATATAAAACATAGTAATATATTAGGAATAAAACAAATAGGCCCCTCAGTAGTAATTAAATCTAATTACTGTAAGTGGTCAACAATGTCTGTGGCAGGACACAGAACCTTGACGTAGCCATGGGAATCCGTAATGAATCGTAGTTAGGACGTATCCAAGAGTGTTGGCGTTGGTAGCTTGCCAAATGGCTAGAACCTGGCATCTCTAGGTATTCACAGATCATTTTACTCTATGTGTCGGCAGTGATACTTCCCAGATGTTTTCAAAGTTCAGGATGTTTTTCGTATATGTGAGTGCTCATCGGTCTGTTCTTCCTGCCAGATCCCAACCCATGGCCTACTTCCACAGTCAGATTGTGTCCCAATGGTATGATCCCTCCGAAGACGGCATCATGTTGTGTTTTTTTGTTTCTGCCACTCCTCTTTCACATTGATTGCTTCCATCTCACTACCCTGCACGGTGCTCCAACCTGGTGTTGCTTATGCATATTGGACACTCCCCCATTAATGTCTGTTCAATGATTTTCCCACATCTCTGATGATTTTCCAGCCATGTTTCCAGCCAGTTCACCACAACCTGGGTCTCGAGGCAAGCAGATGTGGCCGAGGAATCAGCTGCCGAGACGTCAGCGGTGCCTCCCGCTGCCTCCCTGGCACTGCCCGAAGCCGCCTCTGCCTCTACCGCCGCCTCCAGTAGCGCCGCGGCAGAGGCGCCTCCCGCTGCCTCCCTGGCACTGCCCGAAGCCGCCTCTGCCTCTACCGCCGCCTCCAGTAGCGCCGCGGCAGAGGCGCCCGGGGAGACCCTGGTGGCCGCGCGGTCTCCCGCTGAGAGCCGCCGCAGCAGCACCGCCAGCGTGAACGGCGCCAGTGCTTCTGGCATGGCGGCGTCGCCGGAGACGAAGACGCCCAACTTGAGACATCGGAAGAAGGGGAAGAATAAGCGATGAAACGATGAAACTTGGAGATAGTAGGGGATAGTGTTGAGGATAGTTGAACAATTCAGAGACTGGTTGATGGTGAAGCTGGAACATGTTCCAGCTTACCCAGTGGGATTCACATTTAAATTTGAGTGTTGTGAAGACATATTGAGAGCACCAAAGAGAAAGGACCCGAGATAGAAGCCAGAACCTGAGACGCGGGCCAAAGAGAGCCAGGTGTTTGGAGACCTGTGACACTTATGGCCTTGACAAAAACGTGCCGATGCGGCAGACGATTTGAGAAGCAGAACCTCGCCAAAGCCCCCGAAGTTGCTTCACCATGTGGCTGAGAAACAGTTGTAATTTGGGAATGGATTCATTGATTCATCACAATATATCACAATGTTGTAAGTAGCGTTAGACCAAAAATTGCTTGTTTGCAGGGCTCTGTTGCACGGTAATATACGTATAATACAGTATCAATATATATAAACTTATATATACGTATATATATATATATATATGTATAGAGTATTTTGCTAACCAGCATTGGCTGCATGTATTTTCATTGTTTGAACGGCTGATGTTTCGTAGTCATGACTGGGCTTGATGATCACTGATAGGGACAGGGATTTTAATGTTTTTGATGGAGGCACCAAATTGGTCTCTCTTCGTATTTGACCATCATCAACCATCCATTTTGAGGGTTGATCCAGGCATTGTGTCTAATGGCCTCGATGTAATCGCATCGATTCTTGTTCGGTGGGTTCATTTTTGCCATTTAATGTTCCCAGTTGTATATACATATATTTATATTTGGGATGATACAAAAGATCTGATGTGTTTACTTTCCAGCTGCGTTTTTCTCGCCATTCAAGAGTTGCCAACGGCTTGACAAACCAAAAAATAGATTGAGATGGGACGAAACAAAAAATCTGACTGGTGCATAGTAGGGAATGGAATGGGATTATTATTGATAGTGATTATGGATCATTCCCGAAAATTCCCTGCGTTTAGCACCGGTAAGAATACCTGAGATACGATTGATACAACCCTTTTCATGTGGAAGCTCCAAATCAGTGGGCTTCTGGGACACAAACTTTTGAGCCGGCCAGCCGGATCAAGGGTTCAAGAGCAAATGAATTTCAAGAGCTTGGGCAAAACAATTCTATCACAAATGATATCACAAGGTCAAACAACTTTGATGTCATCAATATATTTTTAATATATATATATATACATACACTGTACATATATATATATACATGTGCTACTTATCTGAGATCAGCTTCAGATCATCAAATCATATCATGAATTTGGTTCAGGTTAGCAGCACTTTTCAACCTGCTCCCTTTGTGGCCAAACATCATGGCTGCTCCACAATGGTTGGCCTCTGGAGCGGGCAAGGTGGGGGATGGTGGGGCTGTCAGTGACGCGGAACCGGTGTCTAAAAATGTGACATATGTAGCTCCGCAAGTGGCCATACATGGCCGTGTTTCATGGATAAATTATGATTACCCTCTGGTAAACTAACATAGCTATTGAAAATGACCATTTATAGTGGATTTTCCCATTAAACATGGTGATTTTCCATAGCTATGTTAGTTTACCAGAGGGTACATATGATTACGCAGTTGATTTAGTAACCGGGAAGAAATGCACAAAGTGTAGCATGGTTCCATATAATTTACTGAACATCTGGGATTCTATTCATGGAAATCATTGTACCAACCATAAATGGGGTTTGTAAGCATCACAATGGTAATATGGGGGTGCACCCCCAATTTATGGCCGTCAATAAACCATAAACAAGGACATACATGAACAAAATATGTTGCATATCTTGATATCAGATTCCTCATTGAACCAGTCACTCACATTTCACCAGACACGTCCATATTGTATTATATTGTATTAAGATTTCTTAAATGGAGAATACTGATAATTGAACATAATCAACTAGTTGATTTGGGTGAACCCGATTTGGACAAACAAAACGCACGCTTCGAATTTCCGGATGCAACCGAAACAACCGGTTCAACCGTCCCGAAAAAGGACGACATAACCCCCAAAGTCATGGCAGTTCAATAGTGAAAGTTGTTATAAACAAGGTGATAACCTATTTTCAGACAAACCCATGTGTTTTGCATTGTAGGAGTGGGTATGTTTTGCCACCACAGTATATTGTATCTCCTTGTTCAGTGACCGCTCATGGAAATCCCAGACTTTGTTTTCTTTTTATATAGTGTATCCCAATTCTGAGCCACTAAAACAGTTATCATTGTCATCCCTCCAAGAATAAATGGATTCTTTTCCAACTTCAAATTGTAGTGGTAGGTTAGTCTGCTCGAGTTTGGCCTTCCCTCTTGCTTCTACTTCACAGTGGTTGCATGATGATGCCACCCCCCGCTGTTCGCAGTGGCTGGTGTTTCGGCTCAGGTCTTTCAAACCTTGGGGCAATGCAAAGGTCCAGAGAGGGCCGGGTATAGCGGGGAAATGAACATGCTGGGGATTTGGCTCAGTGAATCCAAACTGTAAAATTTTGTGGGTTGTAAAACATAAACAAAAACTGTGATACCATTCTTTGGGAATCAACTTCAATAAGGCTGAAACAACAATAGCATGGATTGGTTTAACAACCACTTCTGGGAAATGAACATGCATTTACATGCTACTTTGATCTTCATAAGATTAACCAGGATTTTGATACATAATCATGGCCATATCGGAATTTCACCCATGAGAAATACGGATGTGTCAAAATTCGCCCTCCGTCGTTGCCTTGAGGTGAAGAGCGCAGGCGAGAGTTGGTTGCACAGCTGGGCCAAAGTGAAAATGCCGAAGATGTCTTCCAACAGTCTGCAGCCACCCGGATACAGTTATTCACAGTCAACATATGTCAAAATGCCGTGTTTATGAACAACAAATGGTGATTTCATCACAACGCATCAGGACTTGATTGGCTTTAAGACTATCCGGGAGATGGAGGGAGCTGATTTAAGCTATGGTCATCGATATAGCCAAGGAATGCCAACGAGCTACTAAGTGTTTCCCGGTTCCACATGCCCTATTGAATGGTGTCTTTTTTTCACGGACAAACCTCTGCCATCAATGGGAAAATACTGCCTCAGATCCTGAATGGACAAAACTGGTGCCATTTCTGAAGGTTCCCAGGTTCCATGTCGAGTGTCATCTGGAAATGGGATAATTTGATATTGAATCATATCCCATAGGATCCATGTATGGTATATATGCTAACATTTGGGGTATATTGATGGTAAATGTTACCATATATAGCATACATGGATCCTATGGGTATGTGATTGGAGTGTTTTTGAAGCCCTACAGAGGTCTCTTGCCAGTCAGGGAAGTCCAAGATCATTTGTTTGGGCTAGGGGATACAACCAAGAGAGGTTTGGGCAAGGGCGAACATGGATGTTACCAGCAATTGCAGCGTTCAGTAAGTTCAGTAGTAGTATTTGCAGGATTTCAATGATTTCCTGTCCAGTTTCAACGTTAAGAACTACAGTCAATATACTCATATTTAATCTAACATGGTGCAAATCCAGATTGAATAGATTGATGAATTACCTGAGGATAAAAAATCTCTTTGACAGGTTAGATTACCTCAGAGTGTAGTCCTTCCCTGTATCAAGCCTTAGCAGGTCCGCTGCTGAGGTAACATTGTGGTCGATGCTGCTAGACGCGCACAAGGTCTGGATGCTTGTATGTTGATGTAGGTAAGAGGGTAGAAAGTGGTGGAATAAACGCGGTTGGGTCATCGAGTGGTTTATGGGACGTACCTAGTTACATATATATTACCTATTATCTATACATATATACACAAATAGCCTCCGTATATTTCATTATAGTTCATGCCTTTAATTTCTTGTGTATTCACATTTTACATTTATTTGTATCTATGGTCATACTCTCACTCACACACACATCATTATCTTTATATTTCATAGCTATGTATTATATATATATATTATGTATATATAATATTATTCTAAATAAATATGTATATAATTTATGGCTTTACTACCCTGCTACATAGCTGGGCCATAGGGTCGACTACAATCAACTACATATATATATATATAATCATACAGATGTTCGGCTGTTCGGCTGTTCGGTTGATCCCGTTTTTCACCCTTCCAGGTGAAGAAGTTTGCAGCTCCTGAGGGTCAGGTGTTGCCAGTGCTTTCGCTCTGCTTATCATCTCGCCTGGAAAAAGTCCTTGGCGCTGGTCTGCCAGCGGTGGATCTCAATGAGGCGATGCTTGGCAAAGATGTAGGGATCTTAGAGATTTTACCCTCTGGTAAACTAACACAGCTATGGAAAATCACCATTTTTAATTGGAAAATCCACTACAAATGGCCATTTTCAATAGCTATGTTAGTTTACCAGAGGGTAGAGATTTTACCCACGGACAAAAACGCTGTGCGGCGAAGATGTTTAATGGAACATGGCTTTTATTTTCCCATATATTGGGAATTTCATCATCCCAACTGACTTTCATATTTTTCAGAGGGGTTGAAACCACCAACCAGTAAACTAAATGGGATTATTGTTTTCATGTCGGAAGACGCATGCAATTGTCACAATCTGTTAGGTTTTATACCCCACAGGATCCATGTATGCTATACATGGTAACATTTACCATCAATATACCCCAAATGTTAGCATATATACCATACATGGATCCTATGGGTACTGGAGTTTCCAGATTACGTGTACAGTTGTAACATAGTCCACAGATGTACATATATGCAAAGGTGCAAGCCATTCGGGACTTCATATTGCAGTGGCATTCTGGTTGATTCTGAGTTTCGCTGGGACAGTTTGTTCGTTCATTTATATTTATATATATTTATATGTGTTTTGAGTTTCGCAAGGCTGAAAAATGAAATTTCAGGCCCTAATTTACAAACTGATTTTTGAAACTTGTTTGGCCGTCTGATTTGAATCTAGGTCACCTAGGACCTAGGGATTGAACAGAGATTGAACAGAGAGAAACATGAATTTATCAGCGCGTCAACTGAGGACAGCACAAAAAGCGCTCGAGGAAGCAAGAAATTCAGGCAACTCGAGCAAAGTTGCAGAGGCTCTATTGGCTCTAGCGGCAGCACGATGCTTGGCGCTGGTTTCCAAATGGTTGCGGCAACAGTGAATCCATGCCAATCAACTTTCGTTGTACCACTGCCACATGCTTCGAACTTGCTCATTTAACAGGGAAGTCGTCAAAGATGTCGCAAGTCAAAAGATTGATTCATTATACACCATGTAGTTGATTTCAAATTGTTTGTTTTTGTTTCCATCGCCTGTAGACATTGACATACAGAATGTATGTAGACGTATAGATACATACTATTTGAAAATCTACATCTACACCAATCGAGAAACATATGTCCTTGATATACTAACAAGGACTAACCTAGGTATGTGTTTGTGTATAGATAGATAATGATATTAAGACATTATTTATATGTTAAATATACATGTATAATGGTTATATATATATATACATTATATGTCATATGTAAACAAGTGTATATACATACATATACATATCATATCATACATATCATATCATATCATATCATAGATCACCGGTCACCTCCAGGTCCCATCCCCTTGCAAGTCCCAGGACTCTGCGCGAATGGCACCCTGCCAGAGGTCAGCGACCTGGTGCGTCAGGCCCTGACGCTGGTGCCCGGTGATGCCATGGAGGCGAGCGCCTGCAACGTCCTGGCGAATGTGCCATGGCGGGGATGGCGAATCTGGTGATGTCAAAATAGCTGTTGAAAATGGCCATTCATAGTGGATTTTCCCATGAAACATGGTGATTTTCCATAGCTATGTTAGTTTACCAGAGGCTATTGAAAATGGCCATTTAGATATTTAGTTCCTTGATTTACCTATTAACAATGGGGATTTTCCATAGCTACGTAAACGTTTACCAGAGGGTACTATAGATATATCTACCATGTATCTACCACAAATTTACATACCATAATTCTATTATAATTCTACCATAAATGGGGCTGTCATTCCAAAATTGTTTGTTTTGCATTTTTTGTTGGCTTGCTTTGAACTGGTAGAGGGGCCGTAGCCCCTCAGGTACAAATTGGTTAAGGCCGGAAATATTATATAGTTCGATATATCTACCAGAAGTCCTCGTGAATTTGAAGTTATAAAGCAATTTAGCTACCTTGGGGGCACCACCTTGTACGGAATGGCCATTTAAAAGACATATATGAAAAATGGATTTAGCCATTCGTGGCAAACTGTGAAATGACCGGAGGGCACCAGGGAAAATCAATGTTTTTTTACAGTGTGATTACACATGATGGGTTTACTTCTTAAATTCGATGATTTACATGTGACAGCGTATTTGATGGGCAAACATGATCAAACATGATAGGAGATTGAATTGGAGAAATTTCCGCATTTCATAGACATTGTAGATGGACCAGAAACATGTACAGTATTGTTTTTTGCTTCTGAGATGATTTAAATCATGTGAAACGAATGGTTTTAACATGTTTTAACCTGTTCACCTGACAAAAAACATGAATTGTGGCAGGCTTGCAGAAGCAGAAGGGTTGCAGCGCGGGAGGGAAATAACGGTGTTCTCAGTGGTGTGGCATCTCTGCTATAAGAACCATTGTCAGTATGCGGTTTCAAGTCTTGTATAACAACCATATTACATTATGTTTTCAAGCCCCAACAATGGTCAGTTTTCAAAACAATTGGTACTTTTTCACTATTGGCAACTCGGCACTCCTAAAGGACAGGAAAGAACAAACCATGGTTTGATCTCGGGGGTTTGGAAAGGTGCTTGATGCTCCGACAAACTTGGTTCCCCATTACCAGGTTTGACGACCCGAGGGACTTTTCTAGCATTTTTAAGCTTCAGTGAAAGGAACGTTCATGTGGTTTTGTCTCAAAATAGAGCCCTCAAAAGGTGTTTTTGTTTGCCTGTTTGCCAATGTGCCATAATCCGTGAGAAAGTTCTACTGTTGATGGAAGAAATCCTGCACCATCTTGGATGGTTGAAACCCTATAAATAATGGGATAAACCACCTATCAACTGGTGCAGGATTTCTTCCATCAACAGTAGTATTGGTAGTTGATGCCTTTTTTTTGCGGATCTAAAAACGATGCGTTATGCTGTGTGTGTTACACTCGCTCCCAGCGCCGCCTGACTCTTCAAGGTGTACATCTTGATGGGTCAAGGCAAGGACGCCCTCCGTTCCGTGAAGCAAGGGCTATCTGCCATGCGTGCGCGGGGAGGCAAGAAGATCTTGGAGGCAGGGATCCACCGGATGCCCCTGTTGATTGCTTTATTTTGGTGATACCAACTGATTTATAGTGATTTATTGGGGATTCTGATAACCCACAATAGGGATACTCATGGTTTTTAAAAGTTTTAGCATGGGATAGTTTGGAGGTACACTTCGGGGTACCGGGTACACTGGATATTTGGCGTTTGGATTGTAAGTACGTGTCTAATTGTGTACCTTGCAATTTTAAGCAAAGATTATAGGGGTACAATGGGGTATCTAAAATAACAAGTTCTTACAAACAGGTACCAACAAAGACTGGGGATTTAGCAAGGACATGGAAGAGAACGACAAGTCATGCAGCATTCACCTGTATAGCTTTGCCATATCCAAATGGATTTGGCGGATGTACTGCTGGTGTTGCATTGTGTTTTCACACCATGGCTGCAACCCTGACAGGTTCCATTGCTTCACACCCTGATGAGTGCGAGCTTCCTGCGACATGACACAGACGAGGCCCTGCGAGCATGCACCTTGGATTGGTTCACCATGCAATCCTGGAGGCTTTTGGAAGAGAAGCATGTAAAGTGTATAAAAACAAGTTTTACTGTTCTTGCACGCCTTGTCCTTCGGTTGTTTGTTTTTCAGACCTCCGGTTGGAGATGTCTGATGATTTCTGGCATTTTGTGTCACCTGTCATTCTTTGCCTTTAGATATTTTGGATCTAAGGTCAAGAGGTGGCTCTTCTGTGCAAAGACGTGAAAGATCCTGCAGTGCTGGCCTTGGCTGAGGGATGCACGGCGCTGGCACATTTGGCCAATGATGAGCCTTGGATCTTGGAAATTTGGGGTGAGTTTTTGAAGCAGATTATGGTAGATTTCCAATTTCCACCTAGCATGTCCATGTATTTCCATCTATTTTTCCATAGCATTTCCTCATTTTGGGGAGTGATTCACATCACCACACCGCTTGTTTTTTGTAGTGCTTGGACTTTTTTGTGCGGAGCTGTCGTGGTATGCCATGTTGGAACCAATTTCTGGAGGACATCTAAGCAATGCAAAAAAAACATGACGGATCCATGGTGCTGGTATATATATGCTAACATGACTGGGGTATATTGATGGGATCCATGTTACCATATATAGCAGCACCATGGATCCGTCATGGGTAACTGTGCCGCACGCTCTTTCTGAAAGAAATTGACATGTGAGCAGCCACGAACCAGGAACAAGGGCCTGCAGAGAAAGTTCTTGAGACATCTCTGAAGTCCTTGAACGATGCGGATGGCAAGATCTTGCTACTAGGCACTGGCCCGGGACTGGATGGTCAACCAGTGCTGCTACAGAAAATCAGAGAGATACGTAGCCCAGACTCATGACCTGAGAACTGCGACTGACACAATTCAAAGTTTGGACTAATTCAACATCATCCATGTTAATAAATCATCAATCATTTTCCATCATAATTTGGAGTAATTCAACATCATCCAAATCATCATGTTAACAAAGTTAATAGAATTGTCCATCATAAATCATGCATTTTTGGGGTACCCCCAGAAAATGGAAACCCCCATTTCGCCAAAGATTGATATACCCTTTGGTGGAATCTCAAACAAGGTCTAGTACAGCTGCTTCTTGGCCGGCCGTACATCTTGGGGCGGGTCGACTGAGGTTACAAAGCCACTATTTAGGCCTTTGGGGACAGTTAATAATTTCCTTGCTCTTTATACAAAGCAAGGTATTTTGGAAGATATACACAGAAAGAGTCCTCTGTTTTGTTTTTTCTTTCACTCAAGCCACTTGACTTGATGTCACAAAGATACAAAGATCAACTCCGTGAACCATGGCAAGACTCAGATTTTCAAAGCACGTCAAAGCGACAATGAAAAAAGAGTAGATGAACACCCCAGCAAGTTCCATTTCAGCTTGATTGCTAGCATCTTTACCTGGCTGTTGCAGTTCTCAACCCCAATCATTCCCATTGTTTTCATGACTGGGTTGCGAAGATCGTCAGTAGCTATAGCTGCACATCATTGGCCAGCTATAGGTCTGCGCTTCATGACATGTCCTGTTAAGTCCCGATATGGGTATGGGTCAATACCTATAGATACATTTTTAGTGGGATGAACATCCATTTACCGGGTTCACTAGGTACCAGGGTTTTGACCCATCCCCATATCTTCAAGGTCGGTGATGTTTTTCTTCACGACTTCCATGATCTCTGCCCATCGGGTGCCAGGCGCCCTGCAAGAAGTCAGCTTCGCCATTGGTAAACCCGTCTCCGCCGTGAAAGCCGCCGGCGATCTGCTGGCCCTGGAGCGCAAGCGTGGAACGAAGGAAGGCATCGCACGTGCCCTGCTGCTGGTGACCTCGGCTGTGATTTGGAGAGTGCCAGTTACTACAGTTAAAGCGCAAAATACCAGTGATTTTGATGGTTATACATGGGGCTACCATTCCAGAAATGGGGTTATTTCACTGACTTAGAACTGGTAAAGGGCCATAAATGTACAATGCCAATGCTATTCTTAACTTTATATAATTGGATTTAAAGTCAAGCGAGAAGCCAAGAGCGTGACTGGTAGGGGCATTTTTTGTGTGACTCTTTTTGTGTAAACAAATTGTTAAATCTGGGTAAATTATAACGACCTCACTACGACCTCACTGGAAATCATGGTTAGTAAGGGAAATCATCCCCAAATGGCCTTAATTCAGGTTAGTGAATTATTATAAGTTACCCAGTTAAATGGTTAAACCAACCATATGGAGTTTGCCCCAAATGGAATTTTCTGATGAATTGGTTCGACGTTGAATGATGTGGAATGTGTTGTATTTTTCTGAAGTTGGACACTCCAAAAATCCATTGGCTTATGATCACTTTTTAGTTATCTTTGGGACAATGTGACAATATCCAAATAATAGGTGGTTGCACCAAATGATATTCCCAAATGATATTCCGAAATGACATTCCCAAATGACATTCCAAAATGATATTCCCAAATGACATTGCCACATGATATTCCCAAATGATATCCCCATATCTTCCCACATATTCCTACGTATTATTTACTATATACGTATATATATATATATATACCTTCTGGTTATTTAACATAGCCATGGAAAATGGCCCATTTATAGATGGTTTACCTATTAAAAATGGTGATTTTCCATGGCTATGTTAAATAACCAGATGGTATATATATATATATATTATAATATATATGAGACATTATAACAACCTCACGTCGTGACCTCACTGGAATCATGGCGTTGCTGGGAACCATCCCCAACTGGCCGCGGCCCAGGTCTCCGCCTCGGACCCGGGCGCCACAGAGGCGCCCAAGATGGCGGAGGAGGCGAAGCAGCAGTTCGTCAGCCTGGGACGCTTGGGTCCATGGTTTTCCGATGGTTTTTTGCTAAGAAAATATGGAACAACAATGAACCATATATGATGTTATTTTTCGGCTGTTTTCCCAGGATCATGTGGAAAACAGAGGATGTTTGGTTGTTTTTCTAGGAACAGGTATAAACACGGGGAATTTGGTGATGTTGAAGGGCCCAAACATCAACTTTTGGTATGATTTCATCTGGCTTTACGGGAATAGGGGACATGACCAACAAAGATGTGTATTAAAATATGATCAAAGCATATCAAAGCTATATATAAGGGTAAACATTGCAATTCATTTGATGCGATATTTCTTTGGGACTATGGACAATTTTCCACGAGTAAAAACGGGGTTGGAACAAAACACAAACGTTATTGTAGAATTCACCACCAAGAATGGATTTGGGTGTATGACACAACTTTGATATATGTGTTTATGTAATACTATGTAATCATATTATATATATATATCACAAAATAATTACATGATATTCTTTGGTGTGATGATCTTCAAGAAGTGGTTCTTGGGATGGATGACCGAGTCGTTGGGGTACTAATGTACTCACATTTGTTTTTTGACTTTTTAGTTGGATGTTTGAGTGACATTTGGGTGGAAGAAGGGATGGATGCATGCGTGGATGTTTTTTTTGTTGAGTTTTTTTCCTCGGAAACCAAAACATAAGGTAGTCGAATTGCTGACCGTTTTTGACCTGATTGAAACATGATCATGTAAAATTGGTGGTTTTACCATCAACGGAATGATGCAATGGATGAGGAGGATGTGGAATTTGATATGATTGTTTCACAGGAAAACGGATCAGTTGACATGATTTGACGATGAAGGATTGCATGAATCATGCAGAATCCAATGGTGATGTGGGACTAATTATCAGTGTGAATTTAACTAAGGAAGAGTTTCGGGGATCAAACATTCCGCATGGATACCTAGAGGCAGGCAGCCTTAAAACAACGGAAAAATGCATCCAGTTTCATTTTGCTTTTTGGCTTCCGGTAACCTGCAATTCCGGGGGATGTTTTTTTTGGGGGGTTCCGGTCTAGTAAATGCAAATGCATCTGCATCTATTGATGACATACCAAAACCTCCTACGTTGCGAACTTGCGTGCTGCAACGGTACATTGATGTGCTGCGTGCTGGAGCTGCTAGGAACATCATTGACTTATGCATACGAACTTTGGATACAACATACAACTCTAACAACCACGGTTTGATGATGATGATGATGAGGAGGATGAAGAAGATGAGGATGAGGATGATGATGATGGTGATGATGATGACTACGAGGATGATGATGATGACGATGATGATGATGATGATGACGATGATGACGATGATGATTGTTGATTCTCGGTTGTTAATGTGCATGTTTTCAGAATTTGACCGTAAAAACATGACAGACAATGTGGTACTAGAAAAGCAAGTAATTAACCATAATTTACCGTAATTTACCATCATGAACCATCATTAACCATCACTAACCATCACTAACCATCACTAACCATCATTAACCATGAATTGATTGGTGGATTGATTGGTTGATTCAAAGACTTGTGATTGGACTTGGTGATCTCGGGATTAGTGTGCTCGCTACAGCCATCAATTAAGATTCGACCCCTGATCGACGATCAGGGGTTAGCCATACAATATGGGTGATACCCTCTGGTAATTCAACATAGCTATAGAACATCCACCCATTTTTAATAGGTAAATCATCTATTTCTATGGGTCATTGTCCATAGCTATGTTAGTTTACCAGAGGGTACAACCAACAAAGAATGGTTTGTAGTTTGAAGGATGATTACTCTTGAAATTCAAGATATAGGGTGGCTGCATGTTGCCAAACATTTAGATATGCGAGCACTTTATATACTTGATCCATGTCCGTGTGCTAAAATCCTTCATGTCGTTTGAGGTTTGGTAATGAAGTCTGTCCCCCGGTGAATCGGCCTGGCTTCACATCTTTTTTGCCTCCAGAAAAATCAACCATGGCGATGCGAAATCCATGGAATTCCAGAAACGAAATGGAATACTGGAACATTTATTAATATACTTATTGATACATGTTATATCATGTTATCATACTACATTTATTCAATTTATTCCAGTAATTCATCTGTTTTTTTTCCAGGGAAAACAATGGCGTAACAACAAGCCGTTTCTGTCGAAACTCAGCTGGGCTAATCTGGGAAGATCATCTTCCGGGGTTCCCGAGGAGATAAGCTGGGCGAAGCCTTAGTACCTGGGCGAAGCCGGCTAACTACCGCCGATGTTTGGGCAGCCGTTGATGGAGGATGATGGGATGATGGGATGATTTTTAGTTCAATCTATTGATATTTAGATATTTCGAATGATTTCTGAATGTAGAAAATCATGGTACACATGATAACTATGTGATGTAAACCCACATGTTTCCTTGTGAATGATGTCCCCTTGCAGTCCGTTATTCACCAACTCGCTGGGGTTCACCAGGCTGGTGATGTCAGGCTAGTCGGTTGGTTTCCCCAAGGTCAATGATATATCCAAGCCGTATGAACTGTCTCGTTACCCTCTGGTTATTTAACATAGCCATGGAAAATCACCATTTTAAATAGGTAAACCCAGGTGAACCATCTATAAATGGGCCATTTCCCATGGCTATGTTAAATAACCAGAGGGTAACTATGAATTAACTTTACATAATATCTGGTGTCTCTTGAACTACACGCTGGTAAACTAACATAACTATGGAAAATCACCATTTTTTTATGGGAAAATTCACTATTTCAATGGGCCATTTTCAATAGCAAACTGTTAGTTTACCAGAGGTTCAGCCCTTGGCGCCTGCGACCAAGATGACCAAGGCCCTGATTGCCTTGGGGAAAGTGCAGCTGTCTCAGCGGCTCGGCAGCTGACAAAATTCGGCAGGCTGTGCCAAAATGTGGGGAATATATCATGATATCATGTACGAATTAATTTATATTAATCTATATATTTAGAGAATTTTAGAGATACATAAATATCAATCCACCCTTAAAACATCTCAAAACAAATATATATATATACACTTTATATATTCCTAGAACCATCTGAATGATTGAATGCACCTGAAATCCTTCACAAATCCCAATTTTTCCCGCACAAATCCACCCAAGGCCGACCACGGTGTCCACGGCGTTGCAGAGCGCCAAGGAAGCGATGAACGCCTTTGGGCACCCTGCAGGGCAGGGATTTGCCGCTCGGCTGCGGAGCCTTGATTTGCCCACCATAAAATGATGGGTAAAATTGTTTACCAACCATTGCAAGGATCATCATATGCTAATAGTACCACTATTTTATATTCGTATAAATATATATATATGTATGTATATATATATTAATATATATATATATTAATATATATATATATATATTAATATATATATACATAGATATAGATATAGATATCAAAACTGACCGACAGTCTTTATTATATCACCATGATCAAATGGGGATACAAAGTAACCCCCATAAAACAATTAAGATAGATTAAGCCCCAAAACGGATGAGTTTTTTTTTTTGATGCGGCCCACGGATATCCTTTTTTCTAGTCGTTGATTTGCAGAGGGGTCCCTCCATTCAACAACCAATAGGTGGATGAGAATTATTAATATACCGGGAACCCCTCCATTTTTCCCATGAGGACCCGGTTTGTTGGTAAAATGGACATATATAATGGATACGTAACCGACAATACTATTTTTATAAGTGGAGATGGACTGATGGTATTCTGGAAATAAAAAGCGGGTAAAACAAGGGGAATAGAATGGAGTAGCATGGTTAGCCCCCAACAAAAACAGTAAAGTGTTTCCGGGTTTAAACAATTTACTAGTCCCAACTCACTTAACCTGTATACCACAACCTTACAGTTACCTCTGAGACAGGCAGCCGGGCAAAATTTACCCCATGATCTTGTTGATGCTTACCATTTGATGACTGGTAACTGGATGATGAGGGCACATGCATATAATATCATATAATATAATACGTATCATACATACATACATACATATACATATATATATATATATTATATATTATATATATTATATATATATTATATATATATATTATATATATTATATATATATATTATATATATTATATATTATATATATATATTATATATATATTATATATATATATCTACGTATGTATGTAGATGTATATATTTATATATATAGAGAGAGAGAGTCTGCATATGCATGACAATAAAAGGTGTGGTTCCAGCCTGGGGCCTGGGTAAAGGCCAGGTATTTGACCTGCCCCAACCGGGTCCGGTCCGAGCGCCTGACCGCCACATGACGGTCCAACGGCTTGCTGAGGCGAGCAGTTTGATGTGCCTGGCACATCTGCGGCAGGAGGATTCCAAGGCTTCAGAACGATCGGCCAGGGAGGCACTGAGCTTGTTCCAGGCACCCAACGAAGAGGCTGTCTCTTTTTGTGAGGACTTGGTGAGGACTCACCCAACAGTCAGATGATATGGACCTTGTACTTAAAATGGAATATAATTAGTAAATGATGGTTAGTTGATGTTAGTTGATGTTAGTTGATGTTAGTTGATGTTAGTTGATGTTAGTTGATTGTTGTTTGTTGATTGTTAGGCCCAAACATTGCCATGTTTTCCCGTGATTGTATAGCCGTTTGACTATCAGGATGCAAACCACCGAGCTGGACAAGCCTTAGCGGAGTTGTTGGTGAGGACGCTATTGGTGGCCCCGTTGGTGTTTTTTGTTTCGAACATTGAACAAATCTACACTATGTGCCATATAGTTTTAGATTGTAGTTATATATTATCCGATCATAGTCATAGATTATAGATGATTATGGCATAATCGAATCATTCACATTCTATGCTTAATTTAATCGCATATGCTAGTAGCTATCATCACTAGCGATTCAAGGCTTTGGCCATCTAGGGAACTGCAGCAAACTTCTTTCAGAGACTGATAGCACCTGACAGCTGGGTAGCACGACTCAATCGTGACAGAGCTGTTGAAGTTGAATCTTACATGTGTACAGTTCATTCGCAAAACTAAATGTCATGATATTATGAATTCACTGAGGGAGTCTCACCGGATGTCCTTGCTACTTAGAAACTAAGTCTCAAATTCCGAATTTGTGTTTACAGATTTGCCACGTCTTGCAACATTTTAAAGTATGTATGTGTGAGTGTAAATGAAAGTGCTTTTGAATTGATGTGGCTCCGAAGTGATGTTAAACTGTCGGGTGCTCTGTTGTGGCGTGGGTTTGGGATCTTCCTTCCGAAATATCTTGACCTGTGGGGCGGAGGCGGTACGAGTCACATTTTGTCGCAGCTGTCCTTTTGCTCAAGCTTGGCTAATGCTAAGGGCCTTACGATTTTGCAAAAGTTTTGCTTGAGAATGCCATCAGTCTTCCTAGCTCATATGTAGTTTCTGACTCCGTGTATATAGGTTGCTGAGAATTCAAAATAACATTTCCTGAAACATGTCAAATCGCTTTGCCAACGGTATTCCATGTGATCGCAAGGTTCGTGCAATATTTTCCTAAACAATCCTGGTATAACGCTTTTGACATTTTCTGAAGAAACACAAGGGGCTTTAGCTGGCTCTGCAATTGCTGCCCGGCGCGTGGCACTTGGATCAAATGGGAGGCAGGGAAAAACCAAATGATCCGGTGGTGGAATGCTAACATCAACCAAGAACCGAAACGAATCCACAACAAGTTGATAATCATCATGATCATCATGATCATCATCATCATCATCACAATCATCATCATCATCATCATCGTCATTAACATCATCATCGTCATGATCATCATCATCATCGTCATCATCATCATCGTCATGATCATCATCATCATCATCATCATCATCATCGTCATTAACATCATCATCATCATCATCATCATTGTCATTAACATCATCATCATCATCATCATCATGATCATCGTCATCACCATCGTCATTAACATCATCATCATCATGATCATCATCATCATCATGATCATCATCATCATCATCGTCATTATCATAATCATCATCATCATCGTCATCATCATCATCGTCATTAACATCATCATCATCATAATAATAATAACAATCATCATCATCATTAACATCATCATCATCATCATCGTCATTAACATCATCATCATCATGATCATCATCATCATCGTCATTAACACCATCATCATCAGCATCATAATCATTTTTATCATCATGATCATCATCATCATCGTCATTAACATCATCATCATGATCATCATCATGATCATCATCATCCTCATCATCGTCATTAACATCATCATCATCAGCATCATCATCATGATCATCATGATCATCATCATCATCGTAATTAACATCATCATCATCATGATCATCATCATCATCATCTTCATTAACATCATCATCATCATCATCATAATCATCATCATGATCATGATCATCATCATCATCACCGTCACCATCGTCATTAACATCATCATCATCATGATCATCATCATGATCATCATCATCACCATCATCATCATCGTCATTAACATCATCATCATCGTCATTATCATCATCATCGTCATTAACATCATCACCATCATCATCATCATCGTCATGATCATCATCGTCATCATCATCGTCATTAACATCATCATCATCATCATGATCATAATAACCGTCATGAACATCACCGTCATCATCATCATCATCATTGTCATCATCATCATCGTCGTCATTTTCATCATCATCATCGTCATTATCATCATCGTCATCATCATCATCATCATCTTAATCATCATCATAATCATCATCATGATCATCGTCATTAACATCATCATCCTCATGATCATCATCATCATCATTATCGTCATCATCATCATCGTCATGATCATCATCATCATCGTCATTAACATCATCATCATCATCATCATTGTCATTAACATCATCATCATCATCATCGTCATCATCATCGTCATTAACATCATCATCATCATGATCACCATCATCATCATAATCATCATCAACAACATCATCACCAACATCATCAACATCATCATCATCGTCATCATCATCATCGTCATGATCATCATCGTCATCATCATCGTCATTAACATCATCATCATCATCATGATCATAATAACCGTCATGAACATCACCGTCATCATCATCATCATCAACATCATCATCAACATCATCATCAACATCATCATCACCATCATCGTCATTAACATCACCATCATCATAATCATCATCATAATCATCACCATCCTCATCCTCATCAACATCGTCATCAGCATCATCATCATCAACATCATCATCAACGACATTATCAACATTATCAACAACATCATCATCAACATAATCATCAACATCAACATCATCATCGTCATTATCATCATCGTCATCGTCATCAACATCATCAA
>Ga0126342_10006580_pt1 | contig 20630 bp, 19 predicted proteins | sample Cyp1metagenome_FD_92528 | JGI IMG/M metagenome (GOLD analysis project Ga0126342, IMG submission 92528) | Coral microbial communities from Lord Howe Island, Old Settlement Bay, Australia - Cyphastrea 1 metagenome | ecosystem: Host-associated > Invertebrates > Cnidaria > Coral ...
AATCTTAGCCAAAACTACCGGGCACAACATTCCTCACAGGGCACTCAACCCAGGACATCACGGAAAACCTGGCATGCTTCCTAATGAGCTCTGTGCCAACCTAACCTACCCACTCTCCACATTGTCAAGGTAAAACGAGAAAATGATGGCCAGAAATGGCTAGAGCATGCTACGGCTATCCACTGCATCAAATGAGTTCCCCGGTGTTCGATGCGAGGATGACCTCACGTCCCCAAACGCTAAACGTTCCCTGCGCCCCCACGTTGAGCTGAGGCTCAGGAGCACTTCAAGCGCTATGGCTGCGTTGATTGCTGCGCGTTGCACTTTCCAGGACGGCACCTGCGACATTGCCCCAATGCAATTAAAATCAATTAAAGATAACTAAAGAATATATTACCGCTTGGCATGTGGATTTGGTAAATGCAGTTGCAATGTAGTTGAATGCAAACCATTGCAAATCATCGCCACGCCGTTGTTTCGGATTGCTCAATGAATGACGCAATGGAAACTCTTCAAATTCGCAATTTTCTCTCTATTGAGCATTGAGATGCATTAAGCGCAGTTTCATCGGATCGTTCAGGGCTTTCCAGCACCTTCCAGCACCACCCGTTTCTTGAAGTATGTTCGAACCATGTCGAACCAATCCCAGTCATACAATCCAATGGGCAATCGAAGTTGCTTCTTGCTCTGAGCACTCAAGTATGGCTGGCGAGCACGATTGGTGTGAGATCTGTGGAAGCTTTTGGAAGTGGGTGAAATGGCTGTCTAAGGCATGGAGCACAGCCCACAAGGCCCACAAGATCAAGATCAGTTGGCCACATGGATCCACACGGCTGTCGTTGATCTGTGGATCCAAGGAAACTTGCCTAGAGCAAGCTCCGGACGTGGCTTCAAGACATTTCGAAACGCTCAGCTCCTATGGCTGAAAGCCTATGGTTCGTAGCAAAACATGAGACGATGGCCTTATGCTACTATATGTATCTATATGTCATTTATTGCCATCTTATTCTCGTGTCATTTGTGTCTATAGTATTCTATAGTGCATTAATGTGCATTATATCTCAGCACCCTTATGCCAGGCACGAGCTCCTCCATCCATGGTTGCAGCATGTTCAGTATGATATGCCTTGTAAGATGGAAGAACACCCTCCAAGCTGCTTTAAAGCTTCTGAGAATGTTCTGGCACCGTCAGGCACGGTGTTGTAACATAACTGAACATAAATGATTCAATTATGTCAACAATATTCAACATGATTGAATGATAAATGCAGAGGGTCTGACAAGAGTCGGCCATGGTCTCCTCGTTGGTCTCTAAGAGACATTGTCGTGGTCGCAGTTCTGCAACTGGACCAGGTGGCACCACCGAAAGACATCAGCAAGATTCGGCAAACCCTGAAAATATAATAAAATATATGAAAATATGACCGAACATCATCTGAACTACAACTTGCGGCACGCTGCTTTTGAAATCTTTTGAATTGCAACCAGCTATCCAGCAATCTGGTGCTCTAGGAATCAGGCCCTTAGAAACTTCAAGATACGACGTGAAAAATTGCAGGTGTGTGTGTGTGTGTGGGTGTGCGCGCGTGTGTCCCATTAATACTGCGTTGCCTACGGTGCATCACGGAATGCTACGGATGTGCCAACTTTGCAAGAGAGTTCCAATGCACTGGCTTCGCCAAATTATTGGACAAGTCTTCCCAAGCTGCATTTGCAGTCTGAGCTTGTCACTGCTGATGCAACAGCTGTGAGACAAACTGCGGTGCTGCTAGCTGCGCTGAACGCTTCTTCAACCTTCTTCATATTTCTTCACTTCATTCGACTGGTTGCACAACGCATCACTTTTCGATCATCAGTTGATATCAGTCAAATTTGTCAAATTCAAACGGTCCTTCTCGACGTCATGTTGGCTAGGAGCTCAGACGACATAAGACGACAAATGGCGCAGCTGGCACCTACTGTGCATCCACAGTAATTATGATAGTTCATCTTCGATTCATCTTCGATTCTACGAAAACCTCTCTTGGACCAGTCTTGCAACAGAGTAAACACTACACGGCAAAGCTCGAATTTGTCTCCACTGGCATCTTTTGTCTCTGCAACAGCGTTGAAAGCTGCTCCTGCATCCCGTCACGCTGTGTCAGAAAGAATCACGACAAAGGATCTCGACACTGAGAAAAGAAAATGAATGGTATGCTCCGCTACTAGTAATTATATAATGATGCAAGCATGCAAGAGACAGCGTAACTCTGTTTATCTTATGCTGCTGGTTAAAGTCAGATGCTCCGAATTTCAATATGACGTGGATTTCCGGGGGGGTCCCGTGGATGAGGTTATCCACATGGACCCGCAGAAACATGGTCACTTTCAGACTTCAAATATCTAGATGAGATACCTTCCCCTTGCATACAATCCTGTCTTGTGATGTCTTACACTCCTGCATCCTCATGTCGGCATCTGGGCGGTCCTTCATGATCTGCAGGGTGTCGTCTACATCTTTGATCGCCTCCTTGGTGATCTGATTCTCAAAGCCCATCTTTGCCACATCCAGGCTTTTCCTCACATAGTGAAGAGAAGAGAACAAGAATTAGTGTAGAGATGTGTAGAGTTAGTGTGAAGGCAAGTATGTCACAGCACCCTCCATGTGGATCTTAGGCGACACCGTAATTGTTTGACAGCGTTCTATGCATGCGCTAAAGCGAATCCTTGCTCAAAGATAGACAGAGACCTGGGGTTAGAGATGCACAACTCCACACATGTGCGTATATGTGGTGCATCTACGCATGCATTCACACATATGTCTATAGATAGACATACCCCCAAAAAAATGGGAAAAAACGATAAGTATGTGCAATGTATAAATACATATACACACACGTATACATATTATATTTTATGTATATAAATATAAATATATTAGAATCAGTATAAGTATATTATATACTGTATATATACTAGAATATGTATCTGTATAAACGCAAAAATGTGGATGTTGTGTGGTGTCGCTCTATCGCTCTGTCGCTATGTCGCGCTCTCTCCCTCTCTCTTTCTCTCTCCCTTTATCTCTCTTCATCGCCTTTCTAGGAGATAGATATTGATTTGATTAGATTAGATCAGGTTGAATTTCATTGCAGTATCCAGCATAATATGGATTTAGATTTAGACTAAGTCAATAGATATTTTACAAGCATGCAGCATGTACATATAATATTGTATGTCTATATGCATATATTACATGCATCATGTGTGCCTGTATCAAGTGACCTACAAAGTATACGTACATTTGATCCATCCCTTTACCCACTGTCTGTGCATCCTTTACTGTACCATCTTTACCATCTTGCAGTCCCTTCTAAACAATTCCATCCGTTCTTGCAGCATGGATGCAGCATGTGTGCTGTATTATGTTGCTTCAATGCAGAGTGGCACATGCAAAATTGTGTAATCAAACTGATTTGCTTATTGAAGGCGGCATAATGGAACATGAAGTAACCGTGCCGAATATGCCGCAATGTTAAGAAAGCACCCGTACAGATGGCACAAAGTCAAAGAAAGAAAATGCATAGACACAGAATTTCAATGAAATACAATGATATATTGAGCGCACGAAGAAATGGTGCTCTGTCTGTTTGTTTAGGTTTGTTTGGGGTGCAACCAGCATGCACGACAAACTCGGCCAAAGGATCGCTGGACCATGCAACCTCATGCAGCCCGTGACAAATTCGTCCACATCTATAAATCCGCTGCCATCCGAGTCGATAATCTGACGGCTCAAGGAAGATGCTGATGAATTCCGATCGGCTTACAAAGGGATCTTGAACGTTCTTTACATACTTCGGAGCTTTTTGTGTGAATGCTCATGTATGCTCATGTGCTTTGATTTCTTTTGGGTTTTGATGCGAAGAATCTTGGCAAGTTTAAGCAAAGGTTTTCAATCCAGGATTGGAACCAGCACAGTGATGCCAATATGTGCCAATATGTTCGGCGTGCCGCTTCCAGTGTCCAAATATGATAAGGAAATCAAATGAAATCAGCATCTTCATGCGTTCAATATCGTTCAATGCTTTCTCCGCTCGTTTTTGTCGCACTTGTTGCAGCAATGCCTGGAAAAGTGTCATCACATCTTCGGTGTCAATGCCCATGGATTGGAGGAAGCTGGACAACCTTAACACGGCAACCGGAAGAAAAAACGTGTCTCAACGTGTCTCAACACGTCTCACTCAACGTGTCTCAACATGTCTTAACGTGTCCCGCCAATTGGAACCGCTCTTGGCCGCACCTTGTTTGAACGGTGATGAAGCTGCTGTCAGCTGAATCATGAAACACATCTCTCTCTCTCTCTCTCTAGCTTTACACACGCAGGCATGTAAATAACACATTACACTTTCGCCTTGAATTGTGCGTTGCATTCAGCCAGTAATTCTATGTATATATATATAGTTAAATAGCTAATCAGAACGACCGGAAAGCGAGCGGCTCCTGGCAACTAGCATCAGAGTGTGATATGACTGCATCAAGATGTGCCAAGCGCTTGCAATCGCTTGATCATCCAAGTAAACAGGATACAAGGCTGAACAGCTTGGAGTTATTCATAAAAAATATGCATTCAAGCGGCTTGTGAGCTGACATCGCTTCCTGGCAAAAGTCTCCAATATTCTCCAATGATCGGGGTAGAATTGCAATGGCCTTTCCTCTCTAGCTTTGGCCACCCGCCTTAACAGCGCAACATCCCTGGAAAAAAGCAATACTTTTTAGCCAACAATGCCTCCAAATCTTCCATGGTGATTGATTTGTTGGACTTCTCATCGATCTCACGGAAAACGTTCTTCAGAACCTGTGCGCAAGTTGCACATTTCACAATCATACAGCCTTTCTGATGCCTAGCCCCGCGTGATTGTCTTTCTCGCCGATAAGCAATGCTTCAACTTGCTACATCTGGAAATTCCTCCCGGTTCATGCCATATTTACTACCTGAAAGGGACTGCATCTTTGACAACCTGTCCAAATGACCGGCACAGATATTGCCTGAACTTGGGCAGCATGTTTCCTCATCTGTTTCATCACTGCAATGTCTTTGTCCGCTGCTGCACTCTCAATCGCCGTGTTGCAGAAGACGCCTCATGGAAGCACGTGTCGTGTATAAACATGTACTTCTATGCGCGTGCGGTTTTGCTGTATATATTATAAAAACAAACGGACTTTGTATTTATATTTATATATATATGCATCTGCATATGCATATTAACACATATAAATGCACATTTTATAACACGATATAATTATACATATAATATATATATATATGTGTACTATGCGTATATGTGTTCTTGTTGCTATCAATTAAACAGCATATGCAATCAGCGATTTCATCCCTTGAAAGGGATTCTGGGTGTAGATATGTGTAGATCAAAAACTTTTCTGCGGTGTGGTGTTCACTTGGGAAAAAATGGGCGTAGCTCGCCAGGAGATGTTCGGCAAACGAACTTTGTGATGCATGAATTTCATTGAATTTCTGCATGAATGAACATGAATGATCATGCATGGCACTTTGAAACAAAAAATACTTGTGTGCATGCACTGTTGCCCAAATGCAACGACCGTCTATATCAAACGTAATAATTAATGATAATCTTTCAACAGGGATTCTATCTCTTTCTCTGTTTGTTTGTCCTTCCATCAGTCTGTCCACGCGGCTGCATGCATGTGCATGTGCACAAATATCCTGCATCCTAGCAGTCCTAGCAAGCCACATGCGGCGTAACCGCGTAACCAAAACAGCAACAGAATCTGACTGGTGATGTCGGTGATGCAAACCACTGACAGCAATACCCGCCGACTGCCAATCAAACAGAAGTGATGCGCACAATCACACTGCATGCCAAATTTGAACAGAAACATACAGAAACAATAATATCAATAGTGAGATAATTTAATTGACTTGGTTGGGGCTCGGGTCAACAAAAAGGTAGGATGGTTGTGAGCAAAAAGGCTGCGCACGGTCTTTTTAGTACTGTCAAAGGAACTATCTAACTATCAGCAGTACGTCTATTGCAAGCCCGGTTGAATCCTGGTTGGTGGCTTGTGTAGGATGAGGATAAGACAAACATATCTTTAATTAAGTAACATTGGGCTATGGCGGCTAGGGAACTACGGAAACAGAATATGGTGGTGATGAGTTGATGAGGTTGGAGGCGCTCATCAAGCTGCAATGAACGAAATACGTAGCGTCAATCCTGAGAGGAGCCTTTGCAATGGCAATACGGGGTCTCTGAGCTTGCACCTGTTTTATGCTCTTGGGGACAGTAGAATCTAGTCACTCTAATCGCAGAATCTAAGCAATGGCTCATAATTAGCATGATTAGCATGCAACTTCGATGCATACAACACGACTTCGATGCATTTACAACTACAACTCGTGCTGTAGTCTCCGGTATGCGTATTCGTCAAAGCCGTCATGCCCCAAATTCACAAATTGAACCCCAGCGCTGATTTTCACAGGACAGAAATCAGAAACAATATTCAAATCAACAACTAGTGTATAATCATCGTTGAATTTTGTACCCGCTATTGCTATCGCACGTGAAACTCAGGCAGCTGACGCTACCTTTTGTGATCAGAACTTGCAAAGCAAGCCAAAGATGGAGAGATGTCCAGAAAGTCCCTGTCCCTTCTCTACGGATTTGCGACACGCAAAATCATACTACGACTATGGAGAACATGAGCATATTTGCCAAGTTCAGCACGTATTTTTCCAGTATCCAAGCTTTGTCTTGTTTTCGCTTTCCATCTGATTAAAACATACTAATATTGATATTGTATCTTCCATGGTTGGAGTGGAAGTGTGGCCTGCTTGCAGGCCACATTGCTGCCATCTGCGACACCTTTCTCTCCCATGTTGCGCCCTGCGTAATCATACGGAATCTGCATCTCCAGGTTCTGAAACTTGTTTCTTCTTTTGCATCGGCCATTTGAATTCTGGGAGCATGTTGTGGCAACGGAACCTCTGCAAAGGCAATTGTTTGCAATTAGTATCAATTGCAGTAGTTGTGTGGATTCGTGTTGGGTCTTTGACAATTTGATTAACAGTGGCGGATTTCTCATGATTTTTGCTCAAACAAGTGACGAAGGGAATGACTTTGCCCACACAAAAATGATCAAACATGTTCAGTGGACGCTGCTCTGCGCGCTACAGGTCTGGGACGCGTGATAACTCATACTATGCTCATACTCAAAGAGCACATAACTAATCATCAATTCTTGTTGGTACGGTATTGCCAGACCGCCAAACCACACACAAACACGCAGTCAATCCATGTTAGTCCAATCATCAATATTCTCTGCGCTATTCTGACCCTTCAGATGGTTGGTTGATTCTTGCTAGGACAATAGCTGGACATAGCTGGACTATGTAGCTATGTTGGAATGGACAATGGACACCTCATAGTCTTGAAGATTGCAGGGATTGAACATGTCGGATGTTCTTTGTGTGTGAAGTTTGACAAAGTGATCAGCTCAAAAGCAGGCCACGCATATCCACGCATGGGCACAATGACAGCAATTAACATACGTATATATATAATTAGAATTAATTATATATATATTATCCATATGTAAAGGAAGCCTCCCCATCGCAGAAACAACGGTTTGAAAGAAGATTCACACAACGAATTTCAGTCTCTTTTGCGTCCAAGTTACCTGTCACCACGTTCACAACTGTGAATACCTGAAATGATCAAACTGTGTCATAAAATATGGTGAATCAAAAGTCTCCCTTGGCACGAGGACAGGTGAGCGGTCGTTTCAACCACGTGCACTTGCTTTGAACATTGAACATGTGGCATGTTGGTGAAGATCCCTTTTTCATTGTTGACCATTGTTGGGATCAGGTTGGGATTGGTCCAATTCTTCGTCAGGTTCCAGGTGCCAGTCTGGCAGCGTCTATTCTTTGATTATGTTCGTGCCTCATATTGTGTTGGCGCTTTTTGTTGGGGATCCGCTAATTACCTCTCTGCAAAGGACATATGTACACATATGCATACCATTGCATAAATGCATAGAAAATCATAGAACATCATGGAACATTGCATCTATTTTCGTGGGCACCGTTTCTGCACACCTCTGCATTTCTTGCCGCCGCGCCAGTTTCATTTCAAAGGCAAGTAATTAAGTTCTGTGGCATGCTGTCACCGTTTCCTTCCATGCCAAGCTGATTATCATCACACAGCAAGATAGGCATGAATCGGCATGATCTGAATCCAACATGGCTTCATCAAATCGCAGCCGCTTCTTCTACCAAGAGACAGTAATCACGATGTACAAGAGCAAAGCTGCAACTGCAACAGGGGAGACCTCTTGCAATGGTATGAGCGCGTCATCCCAATCGATGCCACCAGAGATCGCCATGAAAAGCGTCAACATCGCTTCTGGGACGCTACTCCATAACCTGCTGTACGTGAGGTTGCTGCACTCTGGGGATGCGTTCAGGTCGCCTGTTTCCACAATAGCTTGGTCCCGGCAGTAATCTGACCTAAGCGCAGGCTCACCGCACATGGTGAGACCTGTACACTGCACATGACTGTACTATATCATACTATATCATACTATATCATACTATATCATACTATATCTATCGACTATATCTATCTGCTTGGGAGTGGAACCCTGCTTTTGGAGAAGGAGACTCTGCGGCAAGGGCTGCCATTATCCAAGCCAGCCAAGGACCAAACACGTCGGTAAACACTTAACACTCAACAGGTCCGTTTCATGATGTTTCATCTGTCTCTCAATCATGCTAGCTGAGTTGCACAAGCTGCGTCAAAAGAACGCCGAAGCTGTAGAAGAGAAGCACCAGCAAGACTATGGTCCAGAACAGTGATGCTATGCTGCTCATGATGGACCTCCGATGATCGTCATGCTGCCGCAACAAACGGAAAAGTATAGGAAGCACATGTGCAGTACATCAAAACATCTGCGACCTCACGTATTCCAGTGATTTCCAGTGTCTGCCAAGTTGCAGCAACAGTGTCCGCAAAGCCCCCACATACCGAAAGAGGCGCATGACTCGCACCCCGCGCAGCGCACGTGCTAGGCGGATTGGGCGCATGAAGCGTAAATGACTTGGACTCACCTGGCATGCCACAGATCGTAGATGCAGATGCCGCGAAAGTGATCGAAAGTGCCTACCTTTGGTTTTCGTGGCTTTAGCTTCCCTTTGTCCAGAGAGTTGCTTCATGGCAAAACACAGCAATAGAGAAACCATGCCGTTCATGGACCTCTCTTGGGCTTGCATGCAGCATAAAAATTTGAAGCTGCTGGCAAAAGCACAATGATGATCAATGATGCAAAATGCGCGTGAAATTGCCTGTGGAACCCAGCAAAACCAAGCGCAGGACATTTCTAGAAACTGTGTAAACATCATCAAACATCTATTTGCATCTATTTGCTACAAATGCGGACAGTGCTCGTGCTTGCCTGGGATGTTCCTGTCGGAGAGCTTGCCAGGAAGCTAGTGCCAGTTTCTAGAGCTGACCTTGAAAGAGAGCATCAGACTCAAGGAGAAGCTCTGAGAAGCACGATCACATCATTCTGAAGCTGCACTCATAGGTACCGGTACAGCTATACTATGTATCCATATATATATATGCGTGTGTGTGTGATGATTATGAACATTACAATATGTATATATATATATATTCCATATGCCATATGATTTCGTAATATAATGTAATATATGTATATGTAATCAATATAATATATGTACAGTATATGGGAGTCCTCACTCTACTGATATCTGATGTGCGCCCCCTTGCTGCGTGCATCTGCTCCAGTGCGGGCCAGGTTGCAGGGCTACAATAATGACATCAAAAATGTTCCAAAGCCAGTCCCCGCCGCAAACAAACTTGTAAATCCCATTTGCGGTGACGTTCACCTGGCATGCAGCAAGCTAAAAATCGAAAGTGCGGTTGTCCCCAAGATTCTCAGTAATAGCTGCATAGCTGATTGCAATGCGCCAGGGCACAATGCGTCCAAACACTTGAGACCACGTAGTGATCTAATGATCTAGTGATAAAAATCGTTAAAATTCCGAGAGAGAAGGCAATTGACGTTTGTCGGGCACGGAAGCCTGAACTTGCCAACAAGCCACAGCTAATTCCATGATAAAAATAATGACCACAATCAGGTTCATGTAGTCAAAGTACTTGGGAACGTCATTTTGTCCAACCTTCGCCGCAATGTCAACCTCAATTCCTAGAGACACGAGGTTAAACAGAATGACGAACCTCAGTTGGTCATGCAAATGCTTCAGATCCTTTAGAAGCTCACGCTTTGAACGCCATGCAATGCCAAGAAAAAAAACAAAGTGCAGCATAGTGCAGTATAGTGCAGCATAGTGCAGCATAGTGCAGCTAGCGCGCATGATGCCATAGATGAAGACTTGAGATCGCATGATCCAATCGGCTATGGCTGACGGTGAGTTCAGCTCTCGGAACTCCTTAATCAGGGCATGGCTGTACGAGACCCTACAATCTACTGGAGCACTAATTCAAAATCCACGTACAACCTGTACCACCAGTAGCAACAACAAAAACAACAAGACAAAACAAGAAAAACAAGAACAGGACCAAGACAAGAACAAAACAAGTACGGCCACACTACCTTGCTGAGCATGGCGACGAGTTCAAATTAGCTATAGGGAGCGTGTATCTGCCGCTGACCCTCGGACTCTACAAAAATGGCAGAAAAAAATGAACAAAATCAACATACGGCTAGAGAGAAGTGTTTGGGATGCAAAGTGTGTTCAGTGTGTTGTCTCGAGGGGTAGGGGCCATGGTGTTTGCTACAAGTACTGTATGTCGTCAGCTATTTGTTACTAGTCAGTTATTTAAACTATATAGTATAGGTTTAGAAAAAAACTGTATCTAGCGGCGATTTTGAAACGCGGTTTGATAAACATCGGAGCTAGGCACCCTTCCGAATGCACTGCATGCGGTCTTTATTTTGTTTCTTGAATGTAACTGTTCCAGAAAGTTCCAGGCAGTTAATTATATACTGCAAATTCTGAGGCCGTGAAACACCTGGCAAATTATGGCAAACAACAACATCCAAACATGATCAAACATGTATGCCCAAGATATCCCAAAATCAGGTGGCCCCACGGATGCTCAAGAGATGCTCTTGACAACTTGAGGGCTACCGAAACAGAAACGTATGAAACGCGGCATTTGCTCTGTACTGGGTTTCTGATGTTTCTGTTCTGCTAGCTCGCAAGAGAGTTCACTGCCCCTATATCTAACACCATGCCTCAGAACCTTTCTGCACACAGCATCACCGTGGTGCAGAGCTCATTAATGTCAGAACAATTTTTGCATCATCAATCCGTATTGCCGATGAGAATTTAAGTGGCACCGACTGGCGGGGCAAGCATGTAGTTTCATCATTTTCTATTTTCTACCAAATTCATGTTTTCTGATGTGTTTACTTTGACTTTGTCCCTTTTTCTGGTCATGCCTGTCATGCCTGAATGAACACGAGTCCAGAAACAAACGCAAGCAAACAGTAATTACACGACACGAGAACGTGGCAAGAAAAAATGACTATATAGTTTCCTGTAGGCAAATGACAAAAAGGACCATTGAATAGAACAAGCGATTACAAAATAATGACAACAAAATGGGAAAGGAAGAATAACAGCCCGAAGGCGCAAAAAAAAACAACGCATTTATGACAATGCCTAACAAGAAGAAAAATTGAATTTTCAGTCATCAGGCCGAATCAGGCCTGATTTTTTAGTGAATTTTGTTCTGTAAAATGACCCCGGGCTAGTTTCAGAATGCACTTAGATCGACTTATCTAGATTGGGGCCCCTGTTATTTGCACAATTACTGGAGGCTCTTGTGGTTTTTGTGGTTCTTGCACTTCGAAAACTCTGTGCCGCTGTGCTTCTGTTGCGTGGTCTGAGCTCAAAGACGCCGAGTTCGCGTGATGTTTGCCAAAGGCTATTCTCTGGGGGTCCTGCGCATGGAGACTTGCAGCTCCTTAGCAGCTCTTTAAGCATACCCGACATGCCTCGAGAATTCAAAATTGCAAAAGGAAATTTGAACAAAGGACGGGCAGAAATGCAAATGCAACCGTGGCAGTTGCCAATGAAAATGCATTGCTTCGTGTGATCCCCACTGTGGCGTGTTTCTTGGAAAAAAATGTGACGGTCTATCGGGCATTCTATCTGACGTTCTATGTGGCATAATATCTGGTGTTCCATCTTGTTTTCTGTCTGACATGTGTTTTGACATTCTATCCGACAGGAAAACCGACAGTCTACAATATCCGGAACTTTGTTTGCCACCAATTTTGACATTCCATCTGACATTCCATCTGACGTTCTATCTGGCATTCTGTTTGACATTCTATCTGACGTCTTACCTTCTTGGACACATATATTCTGGGATTCTATCTGGCATATTTTCTAACGTTCTATCTGGCATTTTATCTGACATTCTCTCCGCCCATCTATCTGACATGTGTTTTGACAAGCCAACATGACCGAAGTAGTCTAGGAAAACATTATCGAAGTAGACACCCCATCCTGAGGGGTTGTCCTGGAAACCATCGGTGTAGATATGGAATGGAGGGGAAGAGTAGAAGATTGTGGTTGAAGATCAAAAGGGGATAATGCGGTGGACTGGTATTGAAGTTTTGCATCAAGGTAGGAGAAGTCCCTGAGGGAAAAGAAAGGGAGTTGAACCGAGCAGGGAGGGAGAAAGTGACGTGAAACTACGGTAGGGAAACGTGTGGGGGAGAGGAGATGTGGAAAGAGCATGATCGAGGACTGCGTAGGTGTCAGTGGTGGGAGCTGTGAATGGGGGGGGGCGTCTTGAGAAATTTCTTGATACGCAACAAGTTTATCGGGTTTTGATGGGAATTTGGATGACCGATAGACGGTTCATTGTCCTGGAGAAAGTCTGTCATGAATGCATATGAATGCGGGATTAGTATGGGGAAGAGAGTCGTCATCAATGGTTGACATGTTAATTGAAATTCCTATCTGCCGTTCTATCTGACATGTTGTCTCAAATTTCTATCTGCTACTCTATCAAGCATGCTATTTGAAATTTATATTTGCCATTCTACGCGACATATTATTTGGAACTTCTGTCTGTCATTCTATCTGACATGTCTTTTGAAATTACTATATCCGCCATTTCCTGACATGTTAATTGAAATTTCGATCTGCTATTCTATCTGACATGTTTTTGAGTTTTCTATCTGCCATTCTATCAGGAATTCTGTTTGACATTCTTTCTGGCATCTTATCTTCTTGGGCACATATATTCTGACATTCTCTCCAGCAATCTATCTGACACGTGTTGTGACATTCTATCTGACATGCTGTTTGAAATTCCTATCTGCCGTTCTATCTGACATGTTTTTTGAAATTTCCATATGCCATTCTATCTCACATGTTTTGTTTTGAAACTTCTGTCTGCTACTCTATCTGACATGCTGTTTGAAATTTCTATCTGCCAGTCTATCTGACATGTTGTTTCTGCTACTCTATCTGACATGCAATTTCAAATTCCATCTGCAACTCTATGTGACATGTTTTGCTTCAAATTCTCTATCTGCCATTCTACCTGATAGGTTTATTGAAATTTCTATCTGCCATTTTACCTAAAATGTTATTTGAACCTTCTGTCTGCCGTTCTATCTGGCATGTTGTTTGACCTTTCAATGTGCCATTCTATCCAACATGTTTCTTTTGAAATTTCTAGTTGCCATTCTGACTTGCATTTTGGATTGAAATCTCTGTCTGCCATCCTATCTGGCATGTTATTTGAAATTTCCTCCTGCCATTTCCATCTGACATGGTCTTTGAAACTATTACCTGTCATTCTGTCTGTCATGTTCAATGAAAAAATACCTGCCGTTCTGTCTGAAATGTTGTTTGACATGTTTATCTGCTACTCTATCTGACATGTTGGTTGGAATTTCTATCTGCCATTCTCTCTGGCATGTTAGTTGAAACTGCTTTCTGCCATCCTATCTGACATGTCTATTGAAAGTTCTATCTGCCACTTTATCCGACATGTTATTTGAAATCCCTATCTGCCACTCCATCTGACATGTTTTTTGATTTTTTTTTGAAATTTCAATCTGCCATTCTACCTGGCATGTTTTTCAAAACTTCTATCTCCCATTCTGTCTGACATGTTATTTGAAATGTCTATCCGCTACTCTATCTGGTATGCTGTATCTGCCACTGTATCTGACATGTTGTTTGAAAATTCTATCTGCCATCTTATTTGGCAAGTTAATTCATTGCAAATTCGATATGCTACTCCAGCTGACATGGTGGGCGAATATCTATCTGCCATTCTACCTCACGTTTATTTGACATTTCTACCTGCTACTCTACCTGACATCTTGACTTGAAATTTCTACCTGCAATCAACCCAGCATACAACCCCAATAGCAAAGTTTCACATCTCCGTTGACGCCAATTTGGTATTGTCTGGGGCGCCGTTTTACTCCAAAAACAAACTGTTTCTTCAATACCACCAAAACATCACCGGAACACCACCGAAACACCACCGGAACACTGCCAAAACACCACAAAAACATGAGCAAGACTCAAAACATCACCGAACACCGTCAAGACTTGCAGACACGCCGCCAAAGTGCCACCAAGACGCCAACGACCACCGAAACACAATTGAGAGACCACCAAGACACCAGCAGGAGGACAGACACCATCAACCATCAGGACTAACACCATCAGGACAGACACAACCAATTCCCGAAAGGGCCCGCGCAGGGTTTTTGTTTTCCCAAAAAATTGCTGCCGGCATACTTTGTCATGATACCATTTTCCCGTCACCATCATCACAACACAGTCAGTACAGACATCCACCATCATCAAAACACCACGTCATCATCGTCATCATCATCACTTTCTTCTTCATCTCCATCATCATCATCATCATCATCATTTTCTTCAACTTCATCATCAGCATCTTCTTCTGTTTCATCAGCCATGCCCGCGTCATCATCATCAATAGTAGTAGTCATCATCATCATCATCTTCTTCTTCAACATCCTCACTTTAGTACATCTACAAAAAGAAATTTATGTATACAGGTGTAGATGCAAAGCATGAATCTTACTGACAGGCGTTTCAGTGCAGATTCAAAGGCGCAGGTTGGCAGAGAATCTTCTTTAATACAGCTACCAAACGAATATATGACATATGCAGGTGTAGTGCGGAAGATATATAGATGCAGGCGGAAATCGTTTTTTGGAAACGAAAAGTGGGTATATTCAAGTGTGAAGTGGCAGATGTAAAGACGCAGGTGGAAATAAATTTCTTACAGACATCTACAACCTTGATTGTTTCTAACTTTTCTCTTCGAGCGGCAGGGCAGCGTGGATTGATTGATGTCCACGAAACGCAACCCTTTCGCACGAAATGTCGATCGTCATACATTGAGGTCAAATTGCAAGGTGGGTTTGTCCTGGGCCAACCCTTTCCCACGAAATGCGCCTCGACCATCAAAAGCTGTGGTGAAACTGTGATTTTGCATATGCTTGCTGAATTCTTTGCGCCAAAGCGTGTCCGCCACAGGAAATAATTCAGTAGCATGTCTGTGTGAAAATGCCCGTAGCTAAAAACCCTTCGTGCACATGCATTCCTTTCTCAGCGTAAAATCATCTCTCTGTAAAAGTGTTTGCGTGTAAAAAGACGTCTCTCTCTGTGCAAAGGTGTCTCCGTGTAAACTATCTCTGTGTAAAAGCACAGCATGTGTGATCAAAGGCATCCCTGTGACAGAGCATGCGTGTATGTAAAGAAAATGCGCGCAAAATGAACACCGCCGTGTCAAAGTATTTGCATCTAAACTTGCCTGCCACTGTGTGTCAAAGTGCCTCTTTGTAAAAGTGTTTGCGTGCAAAGGAATGTCCGCGTAAAAGAATGTGTGCGTAAAGTGTGCTGCAGATGTATTAACATGTAAAAACACCTGTGTAAAGCATCTCTGTGTAAAGGTGTAAAGGTACCTGTGTGAAAACCCGCCTGTGTCTAAAGTTTCTCTTAGAAAAATCACCTCTGTGTAAAAGTATTTATATCTTAAAGCACCCGTGTGTAAAAGCATCTCTGTGTTGAAAGTATCTCTGTGTAAGAGCACCTGTAAGTATATAGAAGCATCCCTTTGTGAAATCATCTCTCTGCGTAAAACCGTCTCTGTGTGAAGGCCCCTCCCTGTGTAGAAGCCCTTGTATGTAAACGCATCCATATGTAAAAACAAAATGGATGGAAACTTGATTCCCAAATGGCTTGAACCCTCTCCCAAATCGTGCTTCCAGCCTCACCTATGTAAGAGTACCTCTTCCTAGATGCGTCCTAGTCTAAAAGCGCCTGTGTGTAAAAGCTCCCTCCGAAAAGGTATCCGTGCAAAAATCCTTTTTGTAAAAGTATATGTCTCTAAAAAGACGCCTTTGTACAAATTTTTCTGTGTAAAGAACATCTCTACATAAGAGTATTTTCTCTAAAACATTCTGCGTGTAAAAGCTCATGTGTGTTAAAAGAAGCACGTGCGTGTAAAAGCACCCCTCTGAAAAAGCATCGCTGTGTAAAGGCATCTGTGTGTAGAAGTACCCATGTGTCTGTGTGTAAAAGGTTTTCTTGTATAAAAGATTATAAAAGCATCCGTGTGTAAAAACACTTGCGCATGAAGGTATTTGCCTGTAAAACCATCCCTGGGCAAGAGCATGTACATGTGTAAATGCCTGTGTGAAAACATGCCTTTATGAAAGCACCTCTGCGTGAAAGTATCAGTGTACCATATGTTGGTCGTTTGCTGTTAGAACCTCTAAGCTGAGCTGCGTAGTATCTGCCGCAAAATTGCTCCGTATTTGCAGCATTTTGCAGCTAGCACCTGTACATTGCATGGCATGATGCAACATCAGTTCATTACACCGAGCTTTGCCATCGGGCAATATTTGCAGCAGTGTGGCAAATTGCATGATTGTTGCAATGGGATCATATCTGCAAACTGTGCCGTGATGTTCACGGCGCTCTGAAGAAAAAATGTACACTGTAGAATGCTCGCAATTTTTAGAAACCAAAACCCATCACTTGCGCAGTATGTGCAGCATATTGGTGCAAATTTTAGTGCATCGCATAGTCTTGTCAGTATTTGCAACTATCACTGGTAAACCGCATGGCATGCGCAGCATTTTGAAATTGACGGCTGTCAACCGGATGCTATTTTTACGACTTTCTGAAGATCAAACCTGCAAGTGGATGGTATTCGCAACATCTTGAAATGATCATCTGCAGATTTTGCACAACGTGGCATGGTGTTCTGTTTGCAGCGTGTTGCGGCTAACATCTGTAAACTGCACAGTCTTTCCCACATTTTGAAACCAACATTTGCAAATTGCTTGGGACCTGCAACCCTTTGAAAATAACATGTGTACATGGGAAAGCGCACGCAGCATTTTGGAGCTAAGCCTTCGTTTCTTTTGGTTTTTTTCTTCCTGCCGTCCTCCTTCCTTCCTTCCTTCCCTCCCTCCCTTTTTCTTTCCCTTCCTGCTGTCGGGAGTATGTCCTTCTTTTCCTGTCGGTTTTCTATTCTAAGACTTTTCCTTTGATAAATTTGCGCGAGGGTCTCAGTGCAAGTGTAGCATGCAACAGGTATGTCAACTCCTCTGATGAGGTGAGCAGCCCACTGCCCTGGTTGCTTCACGGACTGAGAGAATGTCCGCAGTTGCTCCGGTAGAAGCATCATAGTCCGTAAGCTACTTCATAACACATGTCAACATCCGTCCCTCCCTCCACTTCAACCCAAACCTGCAAACGCAACGTCGTCGTCTTCGTTGTCGTCATCGTCATGGTCCTCCTCATCATCGTCATCGATATCGATACCGACATCATCCTCATCATCATCATCATCACCATCACCATTACCATCATCATCATCATCGTCATCATCATCATCACCACCACCATCATCATCATCATCATCATCGTCACCATCATGTCATCGTCGTCGTCGTCGTCATCGTCATGACAACTGCATGCAACCATTGAAGACTACCTGGCGCATGGCAAAACCAACGGACCACCAACACAACCGCCCCGACACCACCAACACGACGCCACCAAGATACGACCAAGACACCGTGAACACCTTGAATCAACACGGAAGCCGCTGAGACACCACCAAGACACCACCGAGACCAGCGACACCACCGAGACATCATCCAGACACCACCAAAACACCACCGAGACACCACCAAGACATGACCGAGACAGCACGGACACCACCGAGACACCGAGATACCACCGAGACACCACCGAAACCGCCAAAACACCAATGAGACACCACCGAGACACCCGAGACCCCACACCACCGACGACCCCACCGAGACACCGCCCAGGCCGGCAGCCGTAAACCCGACGGGGCCCACCCACCTTTAGACTTTAGAGTTAACAACCCCAAGCTATCACTATTGGGGAATTAATCTGACATGTTAATTGAAATGTCTATCTGCTACTCTACCTGACATGGTACTTAAATTTTCTATCTATCTGCCATTCAGGGTGGCCCATTCTTTCTGACATGTTCGATTAAAATTTCACTCTGCCATTCTATCTGACATGCTACTTGAAATGTCTATCTGCCACTCTGTCTGACATGTTGGATGGAATTTCTATCTGCCATTCTATCTGACATGTTGATTGACATGTCGATCTGCCATCCTGTCTGGCATGTTGATCGAAATTTATTGCTGCTACTCTATCTGATATGTTCTTTTAAAATATCTATTTGCCAACCTATCTGACATGCTATTTGAAATTTATATCTGCTACTCTATCTGACATGTTACTTAAAAATTCTATCGGCCATTCTATCTGGCATAAGATTCCGGCCTGGTGGGGCCAGAGAGCTGGCAAGCTTGCCATAGAGTGGTCGTAGGCGAGATGGGAGTGGGTTTGGGTGTTGTTACAATCTAGTCTAGTCTAGAGACCCTCACCTGGCAGTTGGGGAACAAAAATGGCACAAAGAAAAGTAAACAGGGAATGGTTCAGAATGATTCTGAATATTGAATTTCCAATCGAAAAGGGAGTTCTGAGTCATCGCTGACATGCTGTGACAATTTCCCCACTGTCCTCTATCATGCGCGAACCCCGCGATACCTGTGAACCCACCTTGCGAACGCGATCTTCGTCTTGAGGACTGGAAACGGAAAGAAAATCCATGTCCGTGCCCTCCCTGGATGTAGCCTCTCGCGGTGTTATGCCGCTTACCTCTCTTGGCAATGTGGGCGTGGTGACTACTGGCATTGACGGCGAACTTATTGCTTCGGCTCCAAACTCGCCTCGATGCCCATCGAACACGTGGAAGCTGTGCGAGGATTTTATGACAGGATAGCGAAAGGATGCAGTAGGGATCAGTACGGTGCGGGACGGTACACTACCGTACCCTATACTACGCCACACTACAGTACTGGACAATGCAGTACGGTACAGCACAGTACCGTTTGGTGGTGTACTGTACGTACTACGTACTGTACGGTGCAATACACTGCACTACACTACACTACATTTCTCTACACTCCACTCCACTACACACATACACACACCACTACACATATACACACACCACCACACACACCACTACAAAAATACACACATCACTACACACATACACACATACGTACATACATCCACACCTGCACACATGCGCACATGCATACATGCATACAAACATACATGACGTGACGTGACATTACAGTACAGTACGCTACAGTACATTGCATATATATATATATGTATGTATTTAGTTATTTATTGATATATCTTGGATCATGTGGTACAGTATTCAAGATACACCTAAGACCTACTGAATGGTGTTTGCTTGCAAGAGAGAGATTTGAATGGCATGGCAGCCCGACATGCTAGCAGCACACAACACAAAATCAGAAAATATCGCAAAGTAATCTCCCTGCAGCTGAGGTTACGTCTTGTAAGGACTGGTGAAGTGTCCTTGCAATAGGGTCTCTCCCTTTACATGACAAGAGGCGTCCGCTTTGTGGTAAACATGCGTATCATGGCGTATCTGTCCCTATCTGGAATCTGGAAGTTGTGTCTCTGTCCGAATCCATCCGATGGTGGCCACCTCAATATGATGCTGCTTGTGCATGACAGAATATAAACGCAGCGTCTGCGCTGCTGCAGGGGCTTGGTCACTGCACACTGCAGCTTGCTTTTCTGATCTTTTCTGTTATGCTTGTGAAATTTGGAGCCATGCTGAATGTGCTTTCAATATCTTCCAATACAAATTCGTACACACTGGCACACACACACACACAGAGACACACATGTATTATATATATATATGCATGTGCATGTGTATGCATATGTATGTATGTATGTCTGTCTGCCTGCCTGCCTGCCTGCCTGTCTGTCTGTCTGCCTGCCTGCCTGGCTGCCTGGCTGCCTGGCTGCCTGGCTGCCTGTCTGCCTGTCTGCCTGTCTGCCTGTCTGCCTGTCTGCCTGTCTGCCTGTCTGCCTGTCTGCCTGTCTGCCTGTCTGCCTGTCTGCCTGTCTGCCTGTCTGCCTGTCTGCCTGTCTG
>Ga0126342_10006581_pt1 | contig 20629 bp, 17 predicted proteins | sample Cyp1metagenome_FD_92528 | JGI IMG/M metagenome (GOLD analysis project Ga0126342, IMG submission 92528) | Coral microbial communities from Lord Howe Island, Old Settlement Bay, Australia - Cyphastrea 1 metagenome | ecosystem: Host-associated > Invertebrates > Cnidaria > Coral ...
AAGTCTCACACCACCCTTCATCAAGGTCAATCTCTCAATCGCGCACCACCCTTCATCATTTCAAGTCTCAGAATTCTATTTGTCCGTAACACGGAAGTATTGCTTCCCAACTTCCTTTGATTAGGGGATTTCCTAGCCCGGCCGTGTTTGATTACCAGAGAGGAAAAAAAGGGCAATCTGCCAATGCCCACAGTGGTGATATGGGCTTGTCTGAAACTGAAAATGAGGTACCATCCGGTCAGTTAACAACTGAGTTAACATAGCTACGAGAAATTGCCAATTTTGAAAGTATTTTCAACGAAGAAAATTGATATTCCATGGCTATGTTGAATTGAATTACCAGAGGGTATATACTATACCACAGTTTTCATTTGACGGGAATGATGACAATAGTCCATTGGAATTGGGGGGGGACCTATTTTACAGTCAGTTTTTGGTCGAGACTCTTCAATCTGTCTCCGGAATGTTTTGAGATATCCTGCTCAAACCGTCTCAAACCCGCATATGATTTCTGAATACAGATGGTGAAATATACCGTGGCCGAAATTAGTTTCTATGACTCTGAGCCCCAACTGGTGCTCCCTGGTGACGTGGGTTCCCCTTAATAAATTGGGGGGCCCACCCCTCAGGCACTAAATTATCTTTCAATAAATGGGGGGTCCACCTCAAGCTTGCCAAACTGAGCCAACAACACTTGGCCACCCCCCATGCACACGTCCCTGCCCCAATAGTTAAGGGGGCCCACATGGGCCCACCTCAGCAACATCTTAAAATCTCCAGTTCCCTGCCTGGACCCCAGGTAATATATACGTATAACATATGCTTCTGGATTGTGTCTGTTCTTCCTATGGATTTGTCTTGTTGAAACTGCTGGTGCTTTGGTGTGTTATTTTGGGTGGTGGATATTTGTTTTTTCTGAGTGGGGAAGTGGGGGCCCCAAGATTTTATTGCTGATTGCCGCATAGGTGTTGGATGTGTTTCATGATTTTGGGATGGGTTTCCCATCTCAAGATTTGGATATTTCGGTGGTGGATTGCTTCCATTATTCCGCTGGGAAATCCTTAGGACCACCGGGGGATGAATTTTCCATATTTTGGGACGAATGGGTATGGAGGGCTGTCATATTTGGTCACCTGGTGCCGAATTTTACAACAGTCGCAACAGTCACAACAGTCAAGAGCTTGATGCAAACTTGCATATCTTGCATAAAGATTATGTCGGTCACGGTGAACACCGACTAGTACAACATGCTACATGCGATAAGCGGTTAAAAAAAAACATATTATGATTAGTATATTATGATTAGTTAGTATGAGTTGTGCATATAGTTATTTAGAAGATTTATTTGGAGTCTTCTTGCCGAACTACCATTTTCAATAGCTATGTTAATTTACCAGAGGGTATATCCAGAGGGTCTAACAGAGTGAATAACTACCGTAGATGGACGAATTATTCAAACCCTTGTAATCCAAGAACCCCCCGCACCCCCAATTACAATGTTGTTTTTTTGGTCTGGTTCGCTCCTTCGAATGGACGAAATAAATCAAACCCTAAGATCAGGAACAAAAATACGAAACCATAATGTTGAAATTTGGGGGGACAGGGGGTAGCCTACATGGATGCGGGGTTTGAATAATTTGTCCATCTACTGCAGGGGTCTTTTTGGGAGTGGACTCCTGTGACTTGCACTGGTCCAGCACTGGGCACTATTGTGGGAGCTCCGCCCCCTAGGATTTTATTTAGTGCACTGATCGGGTGTGATTCTGCAATGTTTACAAGCAAATCATGACATTTCGTAGCTGTCCAAAGCCATTTCTTCCATGATCATCTCCGACATTAACAGTTCGTCGCTTCGACGCACGTCGTGCTCCGGCCTGTGGAAGCTGCATCTTTGCAGAGTTTGTAATGACATCCTCTCAAACACAAGTAAGATATTTTTCTAGTGATTACAGTGGAACACACGTCCCCAAGAAAGTGTGTCGTTGTTCTATCCGGTTTATGACAATAAACCCCGAGTATATTAGCCTTCGTGGTGTATGAATCCATCACTACTGTAATTATCCTGGGCAAAAGGCACATAATCACCCTTACGCCTAGAATCATCTGAGGTGTTTCATGTTGTATGACTTGCTTGGCTCCAACATTTCATCCCCTTCTCCATCTTCAAACCTGATCCAGACATCATTCTTGCAAGGTCTCACAATATGTTCTGCCAACTCCCAAGTTGCCCTGCAATTCATCCTGTCTCCCAACCCCCACGATATGAATTGATGCCTCGGCCGGAGCACGAATTCAACACAGATCCAGGGCGTCTCAGGTGGAGAAGGTGGGGACCAACTCAGGAAGCAGTCGCAGATGTCCCATGTGCCGTGCCAAATCCTCTGGGCTATCGCCCCGCTCGTTGCTCAGCAGCTCCTTAGCAGCAGAAACAAAGACTGTGTGGCAGCCAATTGGAGGTAGGCATAAGGCATACGATAACATGTAACAATATGTGGAAAAATACCACACAGACACACAAAGTAAGTGCAAACATGATATCTGGTACCCACACACACACACACACCCAACACCAAAAAGTTCAGCAATAATGAGCGATGAGGCTGGCTTTGTCCAGGATTGACAAGCCAAAGAGAGACCTCAACCTCCCAGGGTCAAGCAACTGTTGGAGTGATCCATTCCAATAACCTGAGGAAAAATCCCACCTTCCATAGCCCAAGGGGCCTAAGGTGTCTGGAAAATGATATGCACAGAACATGCACTGTAACAAAAGGAATTAGTGTGGATTGAAGATATGTTTGACATACCCACCGTACATAGATCATAGTATATAAGTTACTTGAAGCAGGTCAATGAATTATATATTTCTTGTGAGCCAGTGTGACATCCTTTCCTCAGTAGTTATGATATCAATCAGCCCCAAATATATAATTCCCTCTGCCATCTATATTTCGCTCTACATGATGCATCAGTTGCATTGCTAGCTTCTACCCGTCAAGAAGCTATTGAAAACCAACATGGGGAGGAGGGAGGCATCCATATCCTCATCCATCCTTCTGATCGAGAAACTAACATCAAAAAACTTGACACGCAGAAGACTTCTGGTTTCCATGAACTGAGATCCTGGAAATTTCGCAAAAACAATTGTTTGTTGGTACATAGGCACCCTTGTGTTTCCTATCTCCAATTTGTTCCCAACATGCAAAGTCGCCGTGGGGAAACTCAGGCTTTCTTCACCAGTGCCGTTTGCCGATCCGCCAAGTTTCAGCACTCGACTCCAACAGAAGTTTCGTCAATTCATGGTCCCCAACCATTGCTGACATGCCTCTCCAGCGACGTGGCCAGGAGGGTGGGCCACAACAGGTAGAGCCACTGCACATGGGCACAACCGTTCTACTGCTTGGGGATGCTTGGGGCTTGGGTTGTCTGAGAATGATTCTATATGATTCTGATCACTGGTCGCTCTCCTCATCTGTGTTTTGTTTCCACCGTGAGCAATCATCGAACTGTCGTTATGATGTCGTTATCTTCCCACGTGCCCATGCTTAATGCTCATGTCTCTAACCTTGAAGGCGAAGCAACCTGGTTGTTGGTTGAGCCACCCCTCTGAAAAATGATGGAGTTCGTCAGTTGGGCTTATTGTTCCCAATATATTTTTCAGTTGGGCTTATTATTCCTAATATAGTTGGGATGATTATTCCCAATATATGGAAAGTCATAAAAGCCATGTTCCAAACCACCAATGAGTTTTGGTCACTCGCTGCCCAAACTCGTCCAGGCGAGGCGCCCAAAGGGGTGATCCCCGGCAGGGAGGCAAAGCAACCTCGATGGCTGCGAACTGTAACATCTATGAACATCTCTAGTTTTAAGAGGTAAATCATCATAAATCATCATAAATCATCTAAAAATGGGCCATGGATTCCATGATGATGCTTTGTCACATGAGTTGTCCCAAATTGTGTATGATCTTTATCGTTTCTGTGTGAGATGTTGACCCCATTTTATGCTGGGTAGGCCCAGGCGACATTTCGATGATATCTTCATGGGGTTCTGGTGAACCATCACTGGGGTGATGGTTCAACCTGGATGGGCTGCTGAGCAGCCCAACCCTTCCTGAACGGATGGTTGTCAGTGTACCTTCCCACTTGTGGCAAAGAAATTAAGAATCAAACTGTTCTTCACGAGTCAGTTTCTCCAAATATGTAATTCCGAGTGCTGGTTACATAAATATCGAGGTGGTTGATGGTTAATAATTATCCTCAAAGAACAACCGCTAAAAGAACGTTTTGGTAAAATCCAACTAAAATTGTGATATTGATAACCTTTCTGCATCTTATTGTTGTTGATTATTGATCAATGTCCTCCAATAAAAGATGGTGGTAGGCATTCAATGATCCATGCCCCAAGGTTTCCCCGGCAAAGCCAGGCTTCGAGTGATCATGGAGCTGCAATTAAAACCCATCAAAGCCTGCGCGAAGCGGCAAGGTTAGATATATAGCAAACCCGAAAAGATAGAAACGTTGGAAACCCGGAAAATATTGGGAACACATTGCGCGAATTGTAACCAAAAAAATCGGGGCTATCTCAAAGTTTGGTACGAGTACCTCTAAATCCATCAGTAAATCAGCATTTCCCCATTGAAATGGCCATGAATGGATCCATTTGGAGGATATGCCCCATTTTCAGACACAGCCATATAGCAACCTACTTAAAATCTGAAAAAAATATGTGAAAGCCATGAATGACACCATCCACCATCCTAGCAACCTCTTCCTTTTTTTGGGTGTTGCTTGCTATGTGTTCATATAAATGCGAAGAGCCATACACACAAGTATCAGTATACACATATAGGTATGTTGATAGATGGATGGATAGATCCACACAGACATATATATATATATGTATCTCAATACATCTATAAACATAATATATATATATATACATTTAATTATGTGCATATATATATATACGTATATACGCATATAATAAACATTAAACCAAAACATATATAATCAACGAAAGTTCAGCTACAAAAACTGTCATGGACAAAATGTTCGCCATGAAAACCAGACCATGAAATCATGTCGTTTCATCAGAACTTAGGGGCTCAACCATCTCAAGCCACGCCAGGTCCGGTTGACCGGAGTGGAAAGTCACTCCCACAGATTTTGGGACGCGTATTTAGCCACCCAAATGGCAAGTTTAAAACGGAAAATCATACTAAACCGTCGAATTTGTAGGGTACCCGTACATATTTTCAGGCAACCCCAAATCTATCACTTGTAGATCTCGCTTAGAGGGTTCATATGCCAACTTGACAAACCATCCAACAACGCTGGAGAGCAATGTGGCAGCTACGAGTAAATCGTACACATCAAGCAAGGCTTTAGCATACTGATGAACAAATTCACAAATGCAAAACACTATATTTTGGTTCGTTGAATTTGCATGAATGAGCCTATCAAAAATGGTTGCGTATGAAAATTGAATCTTGTATATACTGCCAAGCTATGGAAATGTTAAAAGGGGAACATGATGATATCTGATGATTGACCGGAGAATTTTACAGGCTTCCCGCAAGTCAGACAAATCAATATTGTGCAGTTGGTTGTCATCTTTTATTGATTGGATTGGTTTAAGGGAAAATTTACAGGAAACCATAGATTTTCCCATTAAATATGGGGCTTTCCTGTAGATTTTCCCTTAAACCAATCCATTGATTTATGCATCGCCTAATGGTTGAGGCACATCTAAAGACTGCTGAGTGGCACAGTGAGCGCGGGCAGCGTGGCACACCAAGGCCCATCTTCCTGTCTGATATGCTATTGGTCGTGGGGCCTAGATGGTTTATGTTGTTTTAAGCATATGGTCATGTTAGGCACTTTGATGGTTCAATGATGTTTAATGTTGAACATCTGGATGTGCTGTGTTTTCCTGTTTTCAACGGATCATGCATCAATTCAAATCATAGCTCATGGATTATTACTATATATTATTCTATATGTATAGTGATTCTTGGTCTTACATACTAGAAGTAATCAAACTTAAGGGCTTTAAATATTTTATTTGATATACTTATTCATTGGGCTCGAAACTACTGTAATTGTTCCGTATCATCCCTTCAAAACAATATATTGTCACAGACATCCAAAAATACGCGTGCAAACTTGTTCAACAGAAAGTGTACTTGTGCATTTCCCCTTCCAAAAAGATCAACACATAATCGATGCATTGGTCTAGCTCCCAAAAACGCGCAACTACATAAAATGTACTAAGCCCCTATGTTCATATGTATATATATATATATGTAGCGCCGCCATATTTGTAGCATACTATGGCATACTAGTAGCAGCCATCCTCCTTCAAAAATGCTCAAAAATACCCAGTGGTCCAGCTCAAGCACACCTCGCCACATGTCAGCCCAAAGCAACGTGCAAATGTCGAGCCTTGTGGTCGTGCTCGGCAGTTGACATCTGCACGCTGCTTGAGCAGCATTTGTGCTGAGAGGAGCGCGTGCCTGTGTGGGTATGGGTCTAGACCCAGCACCTTGATGATCATTCAAGAAAGAAACAGAATTGACTAACATTCGATTGAATTGAATGATAATTGGATAACATATTTTGAATTAGTTATTTAGTGACCCCTTTAGAAATTGAACATAGCCTTGAATGATAATTTAGCAGTTTGATCGTTAATGGTCATTAAGTTAATGGTGTTTAAGGGCTCGTTCTACCGATCACCTACAGGAAAAGTGACTATGGGGCTCCCAGACTTAACCATCAACCACCAGAGGGTCAGGCATTGCAGAGCGCCATGCGGATCAAAATCTGCATGTCTCAGCTCGCAAATGTATTGATAGATATATGGCGGTCCGTTTGCACGTAGATTACCGTAGATTTGCATCATTCTTTAATTCTTCGTCCGGTCAGTGCTCAATTGCATGGCGAGACTTGTTCCTATTTGTTCAATACCTTTCAGCCAAGTCTTTTCAGGGATACTCTTCCATTTCTGCCTAAGATCAAATGAGTTGACCAACCAAGCCCCAAAACTACAAACACCAAAATGAAGCCTGAAAAAAACCGTTTAATTAAATTGAATGATGTTTTTCTCATTGATTTCTCAGGCATGTCCATGTTTGAGTTTTAATGTAAAGTGTCTCGAGTCTAACACATGTAGGTACATCAATGGTACATAACCAAATGCTCCTCTAGATTCAGCAAGGTAACGTCCCAAAATGCAAAATCCGAGACCTTCCACTACCAATACATAGGGCCAACAATTTCCAAATCGCAACTTACAACTTCACATGATATCCGATATCCCCCACTCTAAAATGACCACGCACATAAACATACATAGACACACATATACATACTGTGTATATATATATATACACAAACAAAATAACAATGACTTATATTGCATGGTGTCTATCTACACACTCATGTATATTATGTTATATTATGTTATATTCTCAACATAGAAAGGTGTGCCACTCCACCACTCCTGGTTTCCAATCTGCACAGCTCGCCTATTCCGCCGGGAGAACAGCACAGCGCCATGCAGTGGCGAGAAGCCAAAGCCGCTAAGGGGTGGATTTGGATCACAGCGGGCGGCCAACATCGTAGAGAGTGTGGGCGAATCCGCATAGGAAGCAACCTCACTAACTTGGAGCTGGTGCCCCAGGTCGTTCACTAAGTTGCTGCAAATCACTCGAAACTGGAAACTTTGGGTTTATAAGATATATATATATAATAACCTAATTAATGGTGGCGCCACCTCTCACAACCTCCTTTTTTCTGCAGCATTGTCCAACCTGGCAAACTCGCTCTCATCTTTATTGCATACAATGCAAACTGTTTCAAGATGTTCGTTGAATGCCGAAAATATGATGGTCTACTGCTTGGGTTGACTGGGAACAACCTCCCTGATAGTAACGGTGGGCATTCTCCCCAAGCCGCCCAAGTAATCCGCAGAATGACAGTTCCAAGCCTTTCTGTCCTTCCGTTTTTGGAAAACGCATTTGTTCCAGAACATCTGCATTTTTTTCTTATCTTGATTTTCTCAGACCTTTCCAGTTATCAACTTTTTTGGATCTCACAGTTTTTGGATGATATGTACATTTTTATGATCAATGATCCTGCATCTTTACGGTCTCCATTGCCATTATATGACATACCCAAAAAAGTATACCAAAGGTTTTTAAATGTCCCTTTCAGTTTTGGACGGTATGGGCTTTTATCAAAATATGTTCCCCTCCAAATTTGATGCTTTGTCATCATGTTCCCAATAACGATGGCCATATATTGGAATATATATGTATATTTGATTATTATTATTGTTTTTTTTTTCTCTCTCTCTATATGTATATATATATATGTGTGTGTGTTTACATATACATACATATACATATATATACATATACACATGCTTTGCACATATATATATATATATATATATATGTGTATGTATGTATGTATGTATGTATGTATGTATGTATGTATGTATGTATAGATGCCATACCATGATATGTATATACATATAATATATAAATACATTGTTCCAATGTTTATGCTATGTGCATATATACATATATATACATGCTCTCCATCATATCTCCCACAACCAAACAACATTAAACTGTTGGTGCTGCTGAAATCCCCATGTTAACCCCAGTTTGGATGATACCACCAAACAACTTCCCAATATTTCAACTCGCCCAGGTCACGCCGATGAGAGGAGTGAGACCATTACTGCCGCCTAAGTTGTCGATTTCCCGCCAATATTGGGCTAGTGCTGTAGTCTGGGTATGTAACTGGGCTGGAAATATGAACCGTCAAACTAACTATACATGAAAACTCAGCATGAATCAAAGGAAGCAACTCTTCTGTTGTATATTTGACTCAATTTGTATGAACAAAACATTCACATATCCGAGTGTGCGTAAAGAGTTCCTTAGATGGGTGATGATGGGTGTTGGGCGATTGGTTTGTTCAACTAGCCTCAAGCAATTTTTCCCTGTCTTGGTTGCGTGAATATTTGGATATGTTTGGCTACTTTCATCATTGCCTGGGCGAAGTATCAATAGCTACAGGATCAGCGTTCTGCGTGCTGCACGGACCATGGGGACATGGTCCTCGTTGTCTTCGCTGATCCTAAACGGGTCTTCAAAAAAATGCCCGCTTTTTTAAGGAAAATCTGCCATTTGTAGATGATTGCGTGGTCAGATTGCATACGCCAAACATGTCTATGGTAGTCTTCTTCTAGTCGGCCTCCATCCCGAAACATCGATTTCAAACCTCCCGAGTTTGGATACCAATGATAGCAGGGCTATTCAGAGGAAGCGGGCGGCTAGGGAAGCACGGACACAGCACTACAGTAAGCCATCTACGAATTGCTGAAATGTTGGTGAGTTTTTGGGGTTATATAATGTTATATATATATATACATCCCTTACCATCCCTTACCTTAGGTACAATTGTTGTTTATAGTTGTTTTGGCTGGGTTTGATGCCCTTATGCTGCTTGCATCACCATATATAATGTCAGTCACAAACATACTGGTATTATTTCATGGTATTTCTTGATATTCATCGTCTCCTGGATTCCCATGGATTCCCCCCAGCGACCTCCGGCGTTCAAATCTGCTTTGGCTTCCATCAACAGCTTGATGTGTAAGGGCGAACGCGCCAGAAACGCCGGGCTCTCTCCTGCTGGATTTTGACTTTTGGAAAGCGGGATTTTGATGGATTTTGGGCAGCACCCATGCACAAAACAACGAAGAAAAGGAGTCATTTGGCAAGACCAACAAATGAATGATGAACAATATGAACACTGAGTCTCTCAACACCGCACAGGTACAAAGGGGGGTCCAGGATCACAGGCATATCCAGGACGGGAAGCAAAAGGCCCCAATGTTTTTCCACCCCTTTTCCATCCTCGCGCCGCTCACGCCACAACTTCCAAGTTTCGTCCTTCGTAGCCGCCCAGGTTGGGCTCAGCCCGATGGTCCAGGAGAGTTTTCACCACTGCGATGCTCTGATTGGATTTCAAAGCCTGCGACTGCTGATTTGGAGGGTGCTTGCAATGACGCTGTGATCTCTAATTTCTTGGAAGTGTTTGCTAGACATGACATGCTCATACATACTCAATATTCAGCTTAGAGCTTATAATATATATATATAATTTTCATGATCTGTTTCAAAAATACTGTCATTGCCATTGCCAAAAAAACAACATGTTGTAGGAGATGATTGCTTCCCAACCTTCTCATGAAAAACTAGGGCTCTCGATGGTTCTCGCAAAATCACAAAAAGTGCGGAAACATGTTTTCTCTTTTGCGACCATCGTTGGATGGCTTGCCACCAGAAATATCTAGAAATCATACCTTCCGCTAATAAACATGGCAATGGAAAATCAGTCCTTTATAGAACTCATTGTTATAGGATGCTCAATTGACATGTTTGATCGCCAAGGGATAATGATAATTCCTATGAATTTCGTATCCCTCCATGCCCTTCATTCCTCATTCCTCGTTTGGTCAACTCTTTTCGCCAGCTTCTGCCATCAGCAAGGTCTGCGAATCAAAATATCCCAGGGGCGTCAAGCCATACAAACCTCCCAAATGGACTGGCCCCAAAAAATCCACCAACTTGCAATGTCAATGGTACCCAGTAAATTAACAAATAGACCCTGCCAAACAGGCTGGAAGACGAATCATTTTCACCTAGCCATGGTCTTTTTCCAGGAGCCAAGGTCAAGGGACACCCCGACTTCGATGATTCTCCCATTAAGAATGCTCCATTGATTCCATTGTTATAGGAACAAATTGCCATTTAATAAAGAATAATGGGATCAATTTTGTCATAATCACTGGAATCCCATTTGATTGTCAAAGGACACCCTATTTATTTCTACTTTCGGAAAGTCCGTGATCCGTGTCATTCGGTCATTCCGTGTCCGTGTGCTGGCTTGTCACTTTGGCAGCTGACAGGAACCTTCCTGCAGAATATCATTCCCCAACCAACCTTGAAGCAGTAACCGGTGGATTAAACCAGAGTGAAAAACATAGAACAAATTGTGATAATTTGGGTCTTCCCAAATAACAAGGAGAATAACAAACACTTTTGAACCGCCAACACGTAGCCAATCTTAGATACTTTGGATAATATCTACCCCCCTCACCAGGTGGTTTCCCCCAAATATCATGAATATCAACGTTCATCAAATGCTTCTTTCATTGCTGGTTATGTCCCTATGTATTGGTTGACATATTGCTCAAGATACCCTCTGGTAAACTAACAGTTTGCTATTGAAAATTGCCATGTAGTTCGTTGATCTACCCATCAAAAATGGTGGGTTTTCCATAGCAAACTGTTAAATTACCAGAGGCTAAATGGTATATCTTATGGGATACTTACTAATAGTAATATCACATCATATCCCCAATATATCCCCACTTTTTTCATCCCCATATGCCAGTGTGTCAAAACCTTGTACCCCTTCTGTTCACATCAAAATAGCTGGGATTCATGGATGTTCATCTCCCTAAAAAATGGTATTTTCATAGGTATTGATCCATAGCCAGTTCATTATTGATTATCATGATTAACCACTATTAACCACTATTAACCACTATTAATATAGATTATCCCATTATTAATAGGTGTTTAACCACTAGTACCAGGGTTTTGGATGGTTTTGGATGGTTTTACCATGGTTTTATTCAATTACCAGAGGGTAACACTAATATTCTCACCAGATTCCTGCACAATTAACCACTATTAGCCACTATTAACCACTAATATTATCCACGATCTTAATATCAACACTAATATTCTGCACATTTTCCTCACCAGATCCTACCCACGGTAGCGTAGCGAATCCCCATTCCGAGCCACGGGAGTTGACGTCCGCTTTGTATTTCAGCAGCAGGCGTAACATTTGCCTCGGATGGCAGGGATGGGCCCCAGAACGATGGGAAAATCCACCATTTTTCATGGGAAAACCATGGGAAAACCATGGGAAAACCATGGGAAAATGGTGATTTTATATGGAAAGATCCACCATTTTCATGGGAAAACTCACGAAATCAATGGCCATGTTCAATAGCAAACTGTTAGTTTACCAGAGGGTAATGAGGATATACAAAGGAGAGGGATTCCATTTGGATTTGATGGGATGTACAGAGATCCGTGTGGATATAGAAAGAGGGAGAGAAAGAGAGAGAGAGAGATGTATATAATGTCGGATCCTGATTAGTGTCGGCCCCCCCAAACAATTGTTGGATCCACTTTAGGGTGTTTTTTTTTTTGTATGATCGGGGTACTGCATAATATGGATCGGTTGATTTCAATTAATTTTCAGTTGATTTCAATTGATTTTCAATTGACTTTCAATGACATATATATATATACAATGACATATATGTATATATACAATGACACACGCACACACACACATATATATATAATGACATATATATATACATACATACATATATTTAGAATATTGCGTATTATAATCCCATCACCCCAAAGCATGCCCACTCGAAAACCCTGATTTAGTCTTGGATCTATCCATGAATTGGTGGTCCCAGTGAGTTTGAGGGTCGCTGGGCTCTTGCGCTCCCCATTTAGCCAGCATTTTGCTATTGCTCCTTGGCTCATCTCAAACCTTCTGGAATCTTCTGGTAATTTAACCTAGCTATGGAAATCACCTACAGTAAATAAATAATCTACACATGGGTCATTTTAATTCATCTTATATAGCTATGTGAGGGAAGTTGCCAAAGGGTAACATGACAAGACTTGAATCCGACCATTGAGCGAACCAAACAGGTCGCGGTCAAGGTCCTTGACCCCTTGGCATCCACCCACAGCTGATTTCAGATCTCCGGAATTTTCCAGCTGCATCCAGCTAAGAAAAGTACGGCTTTCTTTCAATGTCAAAGGATACAAGTAGTCCCACTACCAACTCAAGGTTGATCCAGATCATGACATATAAATAACTAATAACTAAATAATATATCAACATATAAGCACGTATATATATATATGAGTATTGATAGATGATAGAGATGTACATATAATATACATAAAGCTTGTGTTGGTGATTGCATTAACCCCCAATCCACCAAGCTTTACCTAGTCATGGCCCCACCATACCTGGCACCAAGTTACACATCTTCAGCAAAGAGGGCACACAGCAGTCCGTTCCTTCTATGGCCATTCAATAGGGATCATGATGATTCACCAGTGGATTGAATGCCTGGGGCAGCCTATTTTTCAACCAAACCCATACGTATAGTCTAGTGATCCTTCAAACGCGATCCCGATTGGGTTCCAGTAATCACATCCCTCTGATCTTAAACAACCCCTTTTTTTTTTGGTCCCAAATATGTAAATCCTCTACTTAAGCATGGCTTCGGGCGGGGTTGTTTATCATGACGGGGAAGGGGTTAAATGATTGGGGGTTCCAAGCACGTTCGAAAACCATGGTATTTGCCTCAAAATGCAATCTGAAGAGGATATGATTGTAGCCTTAGCATGACATATTTTTCACCACCATCTCTGGGGCGAAGATCTGCTGTTCGATGTTCAATTTTTTTGTTGAGCCCCCCATCCCTTGTTGTCTGCATACTTGCGGCCAAAATCACGCTTCAGTTGAAACTAAGAGCATTCAAAACAGTCCTTTAGTATGGTATATGGTGCACAGGGACTATGAACATTATACTACAATATGGTTTATATTTATATGGCCAAATCACTTTTTTCAGTCTCTTTACAATAGGGTTACAACTCCAAAAAGAGCAGAGCAACTACCAGCTGGATGACTTGGCTCCTTAGAAACCTCAGTGGTGACTGGTATATCACCACGTTCGGTGGTCCTACCACTCACTGCTTCGTTTGGTACATACTGTAATGTGGTAAACCCAATAAACAAAAATCATCAGAAACCTCTAGTGGGGCCATAGTTCTTTATTGGGTTATATTGGGTTACTACATTAGGGTGTATTGAAATTTAGGAGCCCCCTTGGCAACTGGTACCTTAAGTCGTCAAGCTTCATGTAGCTGCTTTCTTGCACAGCCTGCTGAAAGGTTCCGAATCTGAAGCACCGCCTAGTGGCGTCTCGAGCGATTCTGGCAAAGCTAATGGTCAACCCAAACGGCCAGTGGTACGATTGTGCAACTATGGTTGCATAGGTATATTTTTTGGGCTTCACCACATTAAACAATGAGAGCAAACGGTCAAAAAGTATAAAACCGACCTCTGAACCCTAACCCTGGAGCGCAAATATAGATCCTTTTAAGCCTGACAAATTCCAGAACAAGCGGAACAATATACAACTCTTTCAAATAAGAAACAAGTCTTGGAATATGTTTAGAACGTCTTATTCCTACCTGCTTGTCCAGCACAGGAAAATGAAAGGAATACTAATTTGTCAATATAGATCATTGCACGTCAGTTCTGTGCATACTTTTCTCTCAGCACTTCGGCAGGCACATCATGGCAGTAGCGGCAGTAATCATTCGTGGAGGCATATCCCTTGGCCAACCGAACATAAATCTATACCCTCAGGTAGTCCAATCTAGAATCCTGGAAATGGGAAAAACTGCACCTTCATTGGGTGAATCATCTACCCATATCTACCCATAAGCATCCATAGGCATTTTCCGGCCCAAAAACGATTGCCAGATTGCCATGCGCCGGGTCAAGGCACAAAAAGTTGTACAAATCCAAGGCCACAGGCTCTTGTCCCAACCTGCGCATCCAGGAAAAAAACAGCTGCCCAGGTCAAACCCTGCACGAGTTAAAAGAACCACATGGACATGTCTGAAAATGTGCGCAAGTACTAACATCTTCAAAAGACGCATTTCCAAAAGCTTTCCACAGCACATCAAGAAGAAACCTTCTATTCGTTCTATTATTTGAAGTTTATGGGCATTTATGGGGCACTTCTGGGAAAGGGGTCAGGTGACGGCCAGGGGCCCGCCCTTACACATGGCAGAAAATAGAGGCCGCTTCTCAAGTCACAGTCCATTATGGAATTTCCCTCCTCATTGGGATGTAGACGTCCTCAAACATGTGGAATGAGGCAAATCAATGCGCATTAAAGGCAAAACTACGCTGTTGATCCGTACCCCGGGCAATAAATCTATGCAGAAATAATACATAATATTTTGCATATTCCACCGTCCACCATATTAAGAAATCACCTAATATTGCATCCAAACATATCCAAACGGGTGTTAACCCCCCAAAATCTTTCCATTAATCATTAATTTCCGTTTAACCGTCATAAAATCCCCATGTTCGATGGTTAAAATCGCCCTTTATTGTCGCCCAAAAATCGCCATTTGAAGGTTTATTAAAATGGGGGTACCCTCAAATCATCCAAGTCAATAGACGACCATTTTAATATTGAAACCTATGGTTTTGGATGGTTTTGGGGATCCTCCATTCTAAGAAACCGTCATTTCTGTCTCTCTTTCGACCAGGTAACATCCGATGTCGATAGGCCAAGTAGAAGCGGTAGAGCACCAAGTGGCTCGGAGATGAAGCTCCTCCAGTGCTTGGGGAAGCTGTCTCCAAATCAAAACAGGAAAACAAATAGATCCAAGTTACGAGGACTAAACCAGCTAATTGTGTAAATTATGTGTGTATAATTGTTTATATAATATATATTTAATGCATGCCAGAAATACTAGAAAATAAATAATGATAGTCATGAGAGTTCCAAAATCGTCATGATTGTAGTGAACGGTATTGCTCGAAGTCACGGTGCAGTCCCACCCACCTTTAGGGATGAAACACCCACGTGGGGCAGGGGTTTATCTGGAGTAAGGCAATTGACGTCTTGATAATGGATGCCAACTCTGGAAATGATCAAGAAATATGACTAGCACTTTGAATATTATGATCATGATGAGAATGATGATGATGAGGAGGAGGAGGACGACGATGACGATGCCGATGACGAACTATGATGAATATGATGAACATGATGAACATGATGGCCTTGAATACCATAATATAGTCACATATAGTCATATAGTCATGGGTTTCTTGATCATAACCGTCACATGTAGCATGTGAAGCGGCCCTGTCCTAAAGCAGCGAGGTACTCAATTTTGCCTTGGACAGCACCCGTTTTGGGATTGGATGATCCAAAACATGGCCATCTTCACAGATTTACAGTAAACATTAAACAGCCCTAGATGGTCTTACATATGTTTATGCAAGGTGTTTAAGATTCAGGAGAATGGATTCTCGCATTCAGATTTTTGGTGTAGAATCCGCCAACAAAAATGTTATATGCATTGTCGTTATGTTTAGCCCAATCCAAGATTGACAAGTATTAAAATAAAACTAGTTTCGATCGATTTTGCCTTGGTATTTTTTACCATCCAGAAAACTCAAACACGTCTATGGAAACTGGATGAAACGGGTCCATTTAGATCATTTAGTTCTATGTTTTACCTACAAAAAATTGTGATTTTCCATAGCTATGTTAGTTTGCCCGAGGGAAACTATCATTAATTCATAGCTATGACATTTTGGATGGTTCTGGGTCAATTTCCTTAGGCAGAGATCCATCCAAAACTGACCCAGAACACCCCAGAACCATCTCCTCCGCGACAGGGCACTATCTACGGCCATCTGAGCCAAGTTGGTCACCACTTCCCGGTCGGCTTCGACAGTAAAGGCGCCCGTGGCGACACAGTTGTCCCTGGTGGCCACGGCAGCTTGGGAATCCCCAGGTGGGTCACCCAGTACCCAGCGAAAATAAAATTAGGGAAAATATAGGAAAACTCGGTTTAAACATCAGAATGACAAACTAATCGTCAACAATTGAGGATCGGCCAGAAAGTTGCGAGGGAAACCCATGGAATTTGATTTTCCATGATTTTTCTATGCTGTGTATGATGGGATTATTCGTATTTGGCTTGTCCACAACATGAAGATCATACTGATTCAAACATCAATGCACCTTCAATGTATCCGAATTCATCGGAATCATGAGGGCAAGAGGATCGACTTACCAATACGAATTGAACATATATTGAAACTAACGTCATACCCGACTTGAACATAACGAATGGATGCATCCACCTTGACCCTTTCCACAAACCCATAACACGGCCGATTTTGTTGTTCATGTGTCACATTTTTATACACAAAATCTTTGCGACAACTATGTGCCGACAACTCCCATGATTGAAATCCGGCCCAATACCGTCAGCATTTCATGTTCCCAGTCACTGCCAGTCCAAAGGAAACATAAATTCAGCCTGCGCGACGTTGCAAGGAAAACGGACATGTTCCCGGAAAGCTGGTTATGACACCACATTCCACTCATTGAACTATGTTCGATACCTATTTAGCACTATACATTAATTATTAAACATGCACATTATGTATGTATGTATGTATGTACGTACGTAGGTAGGTATGTATGGATGCATGCATGCATGCATGCATGCATGTATTATTTATCATCAAACTTGCCCGTTTTCTCTGCTTGATGGTTAATGATTGTGATGTCTCTCTTTTGCTGTTTATGTTGCCCTCATTACAGTTGGTTGGTGATGACCCCCAAAAAAAAACAACCGACCCAAAACAACGGACTTGAAAAAACATCAATATATAAACAATCAGCATTTACTACTGAGTACTGGATACTATCAGATCTATTGAATCTATCAGAAGGTTGGAGGGTAATGAAGACCCCAATGGATCTGGAAATTCTTCGAAGTTTCTGGATCCAAAAACCGCGCCTCCTTGCAAGAGTGGACCAAGATCACGCTTGTGTCAGCCTGCAGCCAACAATCACAACTACGGATTTGACTACCAATAATGGACAATGACGAAATAACGAACATGTGGTCTAATTAGTAAATAATAAACCAACTACCTATTATATGACGAAAACACATGGACAAATAATAATGACAACCGTAGAAGACTTTGTTTTGTTTGTTCTTGTTGTTGCTGTTTTTGTTTTTCTTTTTGTTGTTGTTTTTGTTGTTGTTTTTGTTGTTGTTGTTGTTGCTGTTGCTGTTGCTGAAGCTGGCGGTGATGGCGGCGGCAGCAATGGTGGTACTGCTGGTGTTGTGGTTGTGGTTATTGCCGTGTTTTTTCTCCTTGCTCTAGTTACTAGTTCTGGCTGACATGGATCGCAATCTTTGTGCAGCACACATCGAGCGTTCGGTCACCTATTGACCGCCCCAAGATCCAAGAGCCTTGTTTGAAAGCAAATGACACCACAGCTCCGCCCGGCACCACCCTCTCGACAGCCACGATGCGTAATTACCTTCAGACAGGTCCGGTGGTCGCATCTGAAAAATCAAAATCCCAATGATGTCAGCACCTCGCCAACCAACTGCTATTTCACATTGATTCCAGGTCATCCCGCTACTTCACCGGATATCATTGCATAGCTCCTGAGACAACTCACTAACAAAACCCTTGGTTATCGCATGGAGCAAAATGAAAAAGCGTTTTGTGCTGTCCCGGCCCGCTGATAGTGGTAGCCGATTTCATCTGCATCCAAGGCATTCACACGGCATTGGTCACTGCAATTTCTGAACTCTCTTGCAAGACGGCATCTGCATCCACTCATGCAAAAACACAACAACTCGGCCACAAAAGCCCTGAATAGCATAGATTCAAAAACTGGCCACAGGTGGTGCACTATGGTTTTACCTTCCATCAAGAAGGGAAACTGGGGAGAGAGACGCTCCCCGAAAAGGAAGAGAGGAAAGCTGGACAGCAACCCTATGCAACACTCAAAGAAAAGACAACACAAAGAAGATACCGTCGAGGCGATAGATAGCTCAGAGGAGCGGTAGCTCAACGAAGCAGTGGCTGAGAGAAAAGGTAACTGAAAGAAACAAGAAAGAGGACTGTGCTAATAAGCACATAAAATTCTTGAAATATCATTGGTCAATTTTGGAGTTGGAGTTTGAGTCGATTTATGTTGCTGGCATTGGTTGTCTAGATGCACGTGATCTGTGAAGCAAATATTTCTTAGTAGGTCTTGCCATGAGGTTAATAACAAGGGAAGTGGTTTCAACAAAACAAAATAAAACATGATAAAAACACCACTTCCAGAGCAGGGTTTTGCCCAGTTCCCATATCGGTCAGGAACTCATCATCTGTGCACTCACTTTTCACTCCATGTTTGACTCATCTGCACACTCAAAGTCACTCAAAATTGACAATCTGTACACTCAGGTCTGGGGTGGGGTTGGGGTGGGGTGCCAATAACGTTCATGTTTGCACACAGAAACAGTACACACTCACCATGCATTGGGCTGGGGTTGGGTAGCGAAACGTAGATTACAACTACAAAAGATAACATGGAAAGGAATGCATTATATAAAGAATAGTAGAACAGAAAGAAATGACAATGTATGATCAAAGACAGTTCGAACCTTCACGTGTGACGAGTCAGAGCCATATCTGTGGCTGCTGCGCCAAGCTGCAAGCGTTTTTGGTGGCCGTGTGACGCAACTCAGGCACCAATGCGATGAAGACGTTGCACATCTCCACCTCAGTGGGAGTCGCACGATTTCAGCCAAGCACCGATGTGACAACACGACATCCCATAGGCCATAGCTCACCTTCGATATCCCTTCAGCTCGTTTCTTCCTGGTTGGCTATGATACTGGCCAAAGAGGGCCCAATGACTGAGGTGACTGAAAAAAGAACAAATTTGATACTTAGTCGTCACTTTCCCTCTTGAAATGACAAGATATTGGGGGTTCATTCCCTCCATTTTCAGACACAAATATCATATCCAGTTGGTTGAAGTATCATCTCATACAGTATCCCCAGTGCATATCCCATATGGATCACATTATGCCCAAGTGCTACGACATAGATTTCCCGAGGAAAACAACATCCAGAAAATTTGTTGGTTCAATCATGGGATGCCCAGAATTATCCACATAAGTCCCATCAGTATTCTCACAATAGTGGCTCAATAATTTAATTTGTTATGTAATTGAGCTATACCAAAAAAAAACACTAATGTCGGTTTGATATACAGTACGGTATGCCATCTATTATCATTTGCCTGCTGATTGTTATTTTGGGAAACTCATCTATATCTCCTCTATCAATCAACCAAGCATTGGGAGTCCAGGACATTGCCAGGAAAATTCCCTGGAGGTCTCAATGGGAAATCACCTATAAACAGGGGATTTTCCATTGCCATGTTTGATGACCAATTTAATAGTCCTTAATTCAAATCTTAAATCACAGTAAACCATAAATCATCACCGTCAGCATCAGCATCACCATCACCATCACCACCATCACCATCACCATCACCATCACCACCACCACCATCACCACCGTCACCATCATCATCATCATCACCACCATCATCATCATCACCATCGTCATCGTCATAGTCATCGTCATCGTCATCATAACCATCACCATCACCATCACCATCGCCATCACCACCACCACCATCACCACCGTCACCATCATCATCATCATCATCACCACCACCATCATCATCATCACCACCATCGTCATCGTCATAGTCATCGTCATCGTTATCGTCATCATAACCATCACCATCACCATCACCATCGCCATCACCACCACCACCACCA
>Ga0126342_10006582_pt1 | contig 20628 bp, 6 predicted proteins | sample Cyp1metagenome_FD_92528 | JGI IMG/M metagenome (GOLD analysis project Ga0126342, IMG submission 92528) | Coral microbial communities from Lord Howe Island, Old Settlement Bay, Australia - Cyphastrea 1 metagenome | ecosystem: Host-associated > Invertebrates > Cnidaria > Coral ...
CCCAAATGTGGCAAATACCATGCAAAATGACAAATTCAAGTTCCAAACCGTTGCAAACACTAGGCAAATGGTACCAGCCAAGAAATCCAAAAAAAAATCCCAAACCTGCTCAAAAAAAAAAACTAAAACTATTTCACACCCATTTTGAGGTATTTGTTTTTGACGAAACACCAATGTTATCATGTTGTGTTGCTCTCTGCCCATGGTCTTTTGTCCTCGTTGTTTACGCATTTTTGGTGCTAGATCCATGCTTGATGACAAATCGACGTTTGTTGGTGACACAAACAGTACATTCACAAATAATTCATTGATCATCGATCAAACTCAGTTCATCTATATAATTAAATGATATTCAATGTGCATTGGTCATAAACATTTCATCGTAACACACACGCACATATATATTATTAATATATTATATATTATACATATGCATATAATTATATATATATGTATATAAATATTTTTTTTAATCATAGCCATGGGTCAAGACCACAGCGACGCACGGAGGCGCGTGTGGAAGTCCGTCACACAGCTGCCAGAGTCATGTTGAGCGAGGCAGCGGAGGGTCTGATGTGGTGAGTTGAGACTTCCTGGGACATTCCTGGGATAATGCACATGACAAACGCGGAGCCCTCCAGTTTTTAAACTGAATTTCAGCCATGAATACTATAGTGAAATAGAATCAAGCCTAGTTCTTGGAGTTATTTTGACCAAAAATGGAGTCCTTCAGAGATGATTTATATTGATTTATCCCAGACAAATATCCCACTATACTAGCATTTATCATTACAAATGTAGTTCATGCCGGGCAATGATAAATTTCTCGAAACACTCACACAGTTCCAGTTTCAATCATTGTCAATCTCAACGGATTTGCAATATGTAAGTGTCCACTTTAGTCAATATTATGATTGTAATTCCTTATGCTATTGAATCATCGTGGTAGTTCCCTAAAATACTATAGTGGATTATGGGAATCATAATACTTGAGTTGAAATGTAACTGCATGAATTTTAATGACATTATTAAATCATTGATATTTATGTTTATATGCATATAATTTCCTACCATGTCCATCCATGTTATTTGAGATTTGATATTAATATATAATATATATATATATTCCCTTGGGTAAACTAGCATAGATGTGGAACATGCATCAGATGTAGAATCATTTTCCTAGGGAAACCGCATGGGTGTTCAATTTTTTCTTGTATTTTCACCCTGGGGTAGAATCCCATCTTAAGATGCTATAAGTTTGATGCAGCTGAATCCATCATCATTCCAATCTGGTTGGTGGTTTGGAACATAGCCGTGAGGCCCGAACCTCCCAGTTGGTCCGGTTGGGCCAGCAAATCTCGGGCAGGTTTCCTTCCATTTGTTAGCCATGGCTCGTACATATCCCATGGACTGGTGTGGTTTGGACAAGGGGGAGAACATCCATTTGGTTGGGAAGATGTTGATATTCGACTTCGAACATGACCGGCATGTCATGGAAGTTTTCCCATCAAAGCAGCAGTTCTTTCTCTCTGGACTTTTACATGCAGGTTATGAAAGTTACACACTGTTCGATGCAACTTTGGTCTCTCAGTATCCTGTTCCGTCAGTCGCGTTGAACCCATCAAGTGTTGTGCTCGGTCATAAGGATCTTACATGGGACAGTTTGATGTCTGTGATCGATTGTTGCTGTGGGTTTGGTGGATTCACTCAGGGTATTCTCCCATGTGGCTTTCATACAACAGTTGCGGTGGACCACAATGCAAGGATGACCAACCTTTTCTCAAAAGTATCCAATGTGCCTTTCGTTGTTGGGGATGTGGGTGACAAGCAAACCATCTGTCAGCTTTGGAAGGACTCCCAGGGATCCCGCACAATGACGGCGGGCTTTAGCTGCCAGCCCTTTTCGTCTTTGGGAGATAGAAAGAGCTCCGAAGATGCCAGGTCTAGCTGCCTGACGAAGATCCTCTCTGCTGCCTTTTATTTGAGAATTCACATTCTTGTGCTGGAATGTGTTGCGCCAGCGGCCAATGACTCTTTCGTGAAAACGGAGTTAGAGCATTTTTGCAAAGTCACTGGTTTTTCATGCACTCAAAGAAATATGCAATTGGATCAGGTATGGCCATGCCGTAGAAACCGTTCATGGTGGATTGTCACGTCACCGGTGATTGGATCAGTTCCGATTCCTGAATTTTCATGCCATCATGCAGTGCCAACAATTGAACATTTGATTCCTTTGATTCAACCTTGGGACATGGATGATGAGGAGGCCTTGAAGTTGTCTGGTATTGAACAACATGCTTTTGGTGGCAATGAATGTGATTTCTCAAAGTACCTCATGAATTCCAAGGGAACAGCGCCATGCGCCCTGCATGCGTGGGGTAATCAAATGATTGCTTGCCCTTGTGGGTGCCGTAGCTACGGCCTTTCGGCACATCGCTTGGCTGAGAAGGGCCTCTTTGGACTCCTTGTCCAGAGTGCGCAGAATTGTAAAGGGGAGTCACATATCCGACACATTCACCCTTGTGAGGCAATGGCTCTCAATGGAATGGATCCGACCTTGGATTTTGGTTTTGAACCCAGATTGACCTTGTCAGCGGTAGGACAGATTGCTAGCCCACTTCAGGTTCTTTGGGTCATGGCTGCCATTTCGAATCACCTTGATGTTTTGCGGTTTGGGAAGTGTGAATTTTCCATGGAAACTCAACTGCATGCGTACATGTCTTGGCTTGTGATGAAATGCAACTTAGTCTGGCCTCAAAATGACGAGAACTTGTGGTTGGAGAAGTATTCCCCATTGGTCCAGTGCTGGCAAAGTGTTGAGCAATTATCACTCGAAGAGCTGATGTTCCCACAGAGATGGGATACCAAAATCGAGGGTCCAGTTTCCATTGCGGCAATTTTGGATGTTCTTTTCAGGGCTCACCAATACCATGCCCTTCATGCATCTGTTGTTGACGTTGAAGATTGTGAAATGAATGAACCGGAAACTCCGTGGATTGAAGTCCCTGCTCAATTTGAACCCAAAAGTGCATGCCCAACCCTTGATGCTGCATTTTGCACGGTGATTTTCGATGGTGATGATCAAGTCCCGGTGAAGTTGAACCCAATCATTGGGTCCACCCTGCAAGAGCTGATTTGCGCCCATGAGAAATTGATTGGCCCCTGCCATGTTCAGCAATGCATCAATTCCTCCGGACAAAGTTTGCCGTTGTCACATTGCCTTGCTGTAGGTGAATTGATTTTCATCAAATTTGCCAGACCGGGCCTGGGTGTAGAGCATGAAGATAAGGGTGAGAGTGTAGGAAGCGTCCCGGCTACCTGCATTGATGTTGAGGTTCCTTCAACTGCTCCATGGACGCATCCACCAGCAGAGTGCATTCGGAAGCCCTCAATTTTTGACATTGGGGAGTGTACAGTTGCTTCCATCCAAGAGCAGCAGGAGTGGCTTAATGCAGATCCTTTGTTGGGGCTTCAGGGTGAACAATTCCTGTTTTTGTCCACACCCCAAATCTCAACCCCGCGGCAGCTTTGGTCAGTCCGTAACCAATTTTTGAAAGTGCAAGATCGCCTCGCCATTTTGGCCAATCAGGGTTCCATTTTTTCGGATGATGAACTTAGGTTTCACCTTTTTGCTCTCAGTCAGAAATATTTTGATGTTCAAGTTCATTACTCCAAAGACCCTGTCAAGCAGTTGGTTACCATTGACCCACTGATTACATCGGCCTGGATGCAAGGGAAGGCCTTTTCATGCGAAGCATGGGGCCATGACCATGGGTTCATCCATGCTCAGTCGCTGCCTGTTGCAACTGTCTTCAAGTTGGGCTCGCATTGGGTGCCGGTTTCGATGAATCCAGTTGGTGATGCATTGCATGTGTTTGTTTGGGATGCTGAGGGGACTGATCACCTCCAGCTGAATGAAGTCATTGAACGTGTGGGTTTGGCAATGGGGTTTGTGTCGGTTTGCATACAATGTGACAAACGAATGTTTCTCACGTCTGAGCTTTGTGGCACCCTTGCCATTGCATACTTGCACCATGTTTACCTTCATGTGCAATTGCCTGCCACCCATGATGAAACCATGCAAAGATTCCAGATGTATCGTGGAGATTTTGTCACCTCCCTCTCCACTTGCGACATCACACGAAGGCCATGGGTTTGGGCCCAGGGGGATCAAAACAGGCATGCAGACCAGCCGGTCCAGCCAAGTGACACAGTGCCATTGCCAGTTACGTTGACTAGGGACCAACGGTTGGATTTGATTGCTGTTCACCACCATGCTGTTGCCGATGATGAGATCAGGTTTCACATTTTGCATATCATTGACCGGTATTATGCCATTCTCAATGAGAGACATCGCGAGCCTGATGTGCACTATCTGTTCTTTGAGCCCCTGGTTTTCACTTGCTGGGAGTCCATCGGACGAACGATTTCTGCAAGGTGGTGTGAGAGAAACCCGGAGGTCCGTACCCAAGGGAAACAGATCCTTACGGCGTTTTTACTGGACAATCATTGGTTCCCGTTTTGGATCGTGCCCAAAGATGATTGCATCACATTTCACACTGTTGCACATGAAGTGGCTGATGCCCAGAAATTCCGTGACGTTTGTGCCTGCATTGGGCAACAGTTGGGATTCCCATTGTTTGCTTTGCACATTTCACCTTCACTCCTGCCTAATCATGACATGTGTGGCACGTTCTCCATGATGTTCTTGGCACATATTGTTCATGGTGCACGCCTGCCTGAAACCATTGACACTTTGTCGACGTTGCACACCAACATGCGTGCGACATTTGTGGCCGACCTGTACACCAAAAGTATGGTCCCTGAACCGGTGATTTGGGGGAATGGATGCCTTCTCTGGGAATCAGGGCTACTCCCTATAATGCCCTGCTTGAAGCACCCTGAGCCGCACGCACAGGAAAGTGTCCTGGGTTTTGAGGTAGAGAGCTCTTCTGGTGCCTGGGTTGATTGCTCCTCACTTGCGGTTCAGAATTTTGATTGGTCTATGGTCCATGGCCTGGTTCAGTGGCATGTTGGTTGCTCCACCTTGCCTGTTCAGATGCCTGACGTTGATGTGCGGGGTCCTTTCTGTGACTTCCACTTGCAGACTCGAGCCATGGACGTTGCTGAGATGAAATTCCATGTTGAGCGCTTGCAAGTTGCCAGGAATGCCAGCAAATGCCCGGCCATACCCATCTTGGTTCTGCAAGGATTGCAGGAGCTTTCAGCCAGTTTGCGGAATTTTGTCGGCTGCCAGGAGTACTTGCTGGTCCAGGTTGTGTTGATTGGTAACCACTGGGTCCCTGTTGTCTGTGCCCGCTGTGTCCATGTGGTCCGTGTTTTTGTCCCGTCCATGTACCACAGTGTCATCCAGCCACTTGCAGTTGATTGTCCGGAACTCATTGTCCAGTGTGTCATGGAGTCGCAGTCTCACAACCTGTGTGGGGCTTATGCGTTTCATGTTGCTGCATACTTCATGTGTGACCGGCCACTTTGCAGTTCTGATGAAGAACTCGAATGCTTGCACTTTCAGTTGAAACATGACTTTGCACTTGGTGGTAGCCAGGGTGATTTGACTGGCTGTGTGGGTTTTGGTGCGCAAGGCACACTCCTGAAAGAATTGGCAGCTGTCTTAGTTCAACATGGGGTCCCAGCATCCCTTGCTGATGACCGAGCGACTGATGCCATTAGTGTCATTGGAAGTGAGCAGATTTTGGCTGCATTGAAACATCGTCAGCCATGGCGACAACTGAAAACTTTGGGGAACCAAAAGAAATTCAAGTTTGTTTTGCCTTCTGAGCTTGCCAGAGTCGTTGATGAGAAATCTGGAAAAGCAGGAGGAAAAGGGCAGGGTAAACACGCTGGGAAGCTCATGCCGCATGTTGATCTTGACCCTGGAAAGTTGCAGATTGTTGATGGCATCTTCAGGGCACAAGATAAAATGATCCCGCAAATCCATGTGAAGCAAATTGGGCCAGTCAGCTCTGGTGTCATCCTCATGTCTCTTTCTGATGCTGAGCCCTATCTCCGATCTGCCCAGTGTGTGTCTTCTGAACCGCTTGCACTTGCAGTATTGCATCGACCTGATGCTGAAGTGAACACAGCTTTGCCGCATAAGCAAATCACCGTCCCTTGCCGGTGCACGGTTGACCAGGAACCTGTCCTCGCAGATGTCACGCTTGTCCAAATTGGGAGAGGCTTGGTGGAAAAGCACAAAGGCCATGACTTGGTTGAACTGGAAACTCTTGATGTGGTGACTGTGAAATACCTTGTCTATCGTGATGAGCTTCCCTGTGACTGGAATGATTTTTGCAAAGCGCCTATTCGTTTTCTGGTCAACACATTCCCACTTCTTCGTCGCTGTTTTGACCAAGGATGTCAATGTGACAAGTGGCACAATTTGGAGAATTTGGGCATTAAGGAACCGATCTTAGATGTTTGGCGTCGTCAATATCTGAGGACTGGGTTTAAGCCAGCACCCATGGACAAAGCGGAAATGTTTTCGGTATGCATCCGAGTCCCGTCCCAAATTTTGATTGGCCTGCTCGCCGCCAGTGGCACGGCCGGTGCCTATGCTGAACCAAGAACTGCTGACGGAACCGAAATTTTATCCAAATACACTGTGGTTTGGGCGCCCAAGATGAATGTTCAGGCTTTGATGCATCTTAAACAAACCAACCCCGCAATTATTGGGGTTGCCAGGGTTGGGGAACGTATAGGGGCTTGCGTGTGTCCTCGACTCAAGCATCCGAGATTCATCACCTGGTCAGACCAGATACTGTGTATCTTCCCCAAGGTCAACGGTCGTTGTTTTTGGTAGGCCCGTTTCCTTTCGGTATTGATCGTGCTGCCATCAGTAAAGCCATGAAAAAGGCTTCTTGGGAATGTCGACCATTGCAGCCGTCCATGCCACTCCCTGGGAAAGGATCAATGTGGATTGTTCAGGCGGTGGATCCTCCTGCAAATACCATTATTCCGACCTCGCATGGAGAAGTGGTGATTACCCGTCACAAGCCTGACCCAGTTGGGAAGCCACCGATGCCGACCCCTGTAGCGTCAGCAGCGACTTTGGCCTTGTGTGGAACGCAGACAACCAAGCATGCGCCTGACACAGACCCGTGGTCTGTTAAGGACCCATGGGGTGGCTTTAAACCAAGTTTACATGTTGCCCAGGCTGATAACACGGAAAGCATGCAGCAGTTGGAACGTCGTGTTCAGGATGCTGTGTTGGCTAAGTTGCCAGCCCCGTCCATGGAAGATGATATGCCTGAAAGGATGACCCTTTTGGAAGGTCAGGTCCAGGAATTAATGGTCAAGCAACAAGGACTTGAGGGCCAATTCCAAGAGGTTTCCAACCAACAGAGTCAGCAGCTTTCCGCTATGCAAGTCCAAATCAACAATCAGGGGCAGCAAATTCATGGTCACATGGAAAACCAAAGTCAAGTGATTCAATCAATGTTTGCTCAACAGATGGAACAAATCAGAGGACTCCTGTCGAAACGCCCGAGAGATGAATTCGAATGATGGTGCGGGCAAGGGCAGATTTTCATGTTGGGGGTGTGGCTGTGCATTTTCCTTGGCATGATTTTTGCCTTGAGCCCTTTTTCACTTGCATGTTGCTGGCTTTTGCCGTTGTTCGCTGTGTGCCTCAGAAAGCCAGTTTGCCATTTGCGACCCCCCAAATTCTGGGGAATTTTGGTTTTGATCTTTGGATGTCGACTTGGGGAAGCCTCTAACCCTGGCCCGCAAGCTGACCAAAGTTTTGTCCTTGGTGCGTTCAATCCATCTGGATTACCTGGTAAAGCTCCATATGTTGCAGCCCACCTGGAACATGGAGATATTTGGGCTGTTTCTGAAACGCATCTTTGCATGAAAGGTACCCATGACTTCAGAGCAGGGTTGCACTTTGCACAAAGCTCCTATCGTTATGTTGTCACAGGGCACCCGGTTCCTGCGTCTACGTCAAGAACCCATCATGGTCAGTGGAAGGGAGTTGCAATGTTGTCCAAGTTCCCAACAAGAACATTGCCATTGCATGGTCATGATGAAGTTTATGAATCCTCACGTGCCTTGGTTACTGCAACCCTGATGGATGATATCTGGATCACAGGAGGTGTTGTCTACGGTGAGCCTGATGGGCATCTTTACCCACAGCATAACCAGCACAACGAACTTCTGTTGCAAGCAGTTGTCAGCCAAGTCTGTGGCCTGGCGGTTGGTCCGAGGTTCGTAGCAGGGGATTGGAACAGCTCACCAAACAGTTTGCCTGTTTTTGCATTGCTGCAAAGTTTTGGCTTTCGTGATATCCAAGATGTCGCGTGGGAACGCTGGGGTATTCAACCCAAAGAAACCTGCAAGCGTAAAACGAGGAAGGATTATTGCTTTTTGTCCCCTGAACTCCAGGTTCTGATGAAAGGATGTCATATCTTGGACGATGTGTGGCCGGACCACGCAGTCTTGCAAGGTGAGTTTGCCAGACTCTCCAATGTAGTTCCGCGCCAAATTTGGCCTTTGCCTGCTGATTTCCCTTGGCCATTGCAATGGAATGTTGATCCACAGGTTTGGGCTAACTCCAGTGCTAAGGTTGACGACAGGTACATTGAAGTTTGGAAGCACATCGAATCTGCCGCTACTGAAGCACTGCCTTTTGGGGTTCCGAAAGCTTGCCTGGGCCGTGCAGGTGCCACCAATACCAAAGGGGTTGTTGCGGGCAAAATTGCACCCGTTAAGAAGGGTCGTAAAGGGGATTTCAACCCTCAGTTCCTGTGTGCCTCCTTCCGTCATGCCCAGTGGATCCGCCAAGTGAGAAGACTTCAGTCTTTTGCCCACTTTGCGAAAGGAAGTAGCTTTCAGCCCAGTCATCCACATGCCCTTGCGGTCTGGGGATCAATCATTCGTGCCAAAGGATTTGCCCCATCCTTTTGTGATTGGTGGGACGATAGTAAATTCCGTGTGCATGGTGCTCCAGTTCGCATTCCGGTTTATCCCCCTGAAGCTTCCATTGCGGTAAAAATTTTTGAATCTGTTGCCCTTGCTGCTCGTGACTTTGAGGGGAAAATGAAGAAGTCATCCAGAGCATATGCACGGCTCAGAAGGGAGAGCAATCCAAACATGATTTTTCAGGACATTCGTGCCCACCCAGTGAAGGGCGTTGACCTCCTGTTGCGTCCCATTGAGGCGGTGGTGCAAGACGTGCGTGCTGATGAAGCAGCTTTAGTTCTTGATAGGTCGTTTGATTTCCAGCCTGGATGCCCTGTTGTCTGTAATGACAAATGTGTTGAGGTTATCCATGCTGAAGATGACTGCCTGTGGGTAGATGGCTCTGAAACGTTCCAGCCAGGCGACAGAATCACCCAACTTGCCAGATTGGGTACTGATGAAGAATTGTGTCAGGCGTTCATTCACGCGTGGTCTGCCAAATGGACCCGCCATGCTGAGGTACCAATTTCAAGATGGAAGCCAATTTTGGATTTTGCTCGGGCCAAGTTGCCCTTCATCCCAATGCAATGGCCCCAGATGACCCCAGCCAATCTTCGAGAGGTCATCTTGCAGAAGAAGTCGGCAACATCTCATGGTTTGGATGGGGTTTCCCTTGCTGATCTGAAAGCGTTGCCCATGCCGGCTTTGCAGAACTTCTGTGACATGTTTGCGTGGGCGGAAAGAACGGGTGAATGGCCTATGCAGGTGACAGCAGGACGAGTAACCAGCCTTGCCAAGTGTGAGCATCCTAGGCATCCAATGGATTTTCGTCCTATCACTGTGTTTAGCCTTCTTTATCGCTGTTGGGGCTCCTTTCATTCCAAGAAGATTTTGCTTGCTTTGGATCCGCATTTGCCTGTGGGATTATTTGGCTCTCGACCACAATGCTTTGCAGGCCAGGTTTGGTCGCAAGTGCTATGGACGATTGAGAATGCTCAGTTTCATTCCATTGGGCTTTGTGGTATTTTGGCTGACCTCCAAAAAGCATTTAACATGTTGCCACGGGTTGTTGCAATTGAAGCTTGTGCTATCTTGGGTGTCCCACTGCAGGTTTTGATTGGATGGGCCGGCGCTCTGAGCCAAATGCAAAGGCGATTTCAAATTAGGCAGACCCTTAGCCCTGCTGTCCTTTCCAATTGTGGGTTCCCGGAAGGTGACGCCTTGTCATGTGTCGCTATGTTGGCCATTGATTTTGTCTTTCATGAATGGTTTCAGCATTTTATGCCACTTGCGCAGCCAATCACCTATGTTGATGACTGGCAATTGTTGGTATGTGATCCTGCGAGTGTTGGTCATGCGATCCAAACCTTGGACACCTTGGTTGATGCTTTGGATTTGATGTTGGATAAGAAGAAAACACATGTTTGGGCCGTTCAGTCGGAAAGTCGCACGATTCTGCGGGCACAAGGGTTTACTTTGTCGTCTTCCTGTAAGAATTTGGGAGCACACCTTCAGGTCACCAAGAAACACTCGAACAGTGTTCAGATTGAGCGAATCAACTCACTGCAGCCACTCTGGCAACGCCTGAGACTGTCCACGTGCAGATATCGCTTCAAAGTTCGGGCGTTAAAGTGTGCAGCTTGGCCAAAGGGCTTACATGCAATCGCGGCCACCACCATTAGCCTGCAGACTTTTCAATCCTTACGTGCAGGTGCCATGAAAGGACTTGGCGAAGACCATGCTGGAAGCAATTCCCATTTGCACCTGGGGTTGATTGAAACACCACAGGCTGATCCCCACTATTGGTGCATCCAACAAACTCTCCGATTTGTGAAGGATTGTGGAAGGGTTGATGTTGTTCAGGAGGTTCTTGCTACAATGGCCCATGGAGTGATTCCTGCCCAAAACAGCATTACCTCCACTTTACTGCATCGAATCCAGTTTTTGGGATGGCACGTGAATCATGATGGTCACATTGTGGATGCTTTTGGGTCGTTTTCCTTATTTGCGATTTCATGCACAGAACTTTTCTGGAGACTTGAATGGCAATGGCTCAAGATTGTTGTCAGTGCCACCGCTCACCGAGATGCAATTGGAGGCCTTGAATTTGTGTGGCCGCAATCAACAAGGGCATGGCTACAAGCTCAAAACCCGAGTGACCAAGCCTTGTACCGGAAATTGCTCAACGGTACTCACATCACGCAAGATGGAAAAAAGTACAGCCAAGAATCAAATGATGACATGTGCCCCTTCTGTCATTGTAGTGATAGTAGGTACCATCGTTTTTGGCAGTGTGAACATTTTGCATGGGCCAGAGAACATGTGTCGGGTGAAACCTTGAGTGAAATCCGTGACCTTCCTGAGGCTGCTTCCTGCTTTGGGTGGGATATCATGCCGTCGACCATGTATGAATGGTGTGCATATTTCTCAAATTTGCCGCGACCAGTGACTCCATGCAAGTTTGCAGTTGGTACGTGTATCAACCTTTTTACGGATGGTAGCTGCTTTTACCAATCGCAGCCCCATTTTCGTTTTGCAGCGTGGGCAGTTGTCCTGGCTGCACCAGAGGATGCTTGCCTGCTTGATTCTCATATTATTGAGAGTGGCCCGTTGCCAGGGTTACTGCAAAGTGCGAGTCGAGCAGAACTGTTTGCGGTCATGCGAGCAATTGAGTTTGCCCTGGTCTGTCAGGTTGATGTCACCATTTGGACTGATTGCAATGCAGTTTTCCGTAGGCTGAGACGTGTACTCCATGGCTCTAGGGTCAAATCTAGCAGTGCACATGCTGATCTGTGGGATCGTATCTCTGCCATGGTTCAAGATTGTAGTCATTCTATTCAGGTCCAGAAAGTTGCCGCTCACCAACATGTTTCTGCTGCCAGGGATCAGAAGGAAGCGTGGATGTTTTGTCATAACAAGATTGCGGACCGTGAAGCCGTGGCGGCGAATTTGCGGCGCCCCAGGGAATTCTGGGATCTTGTCTCGAGACATTGGGGTGCAGTGGCTCACGTTGAATGGGTTAACCAAATCACCAGGGGCGTCCTTTTGAACATTAGCAGAGCAGTTGTGCAGGCCCAACATCATGACGATGGCTTTTGTGATGAACCTCCTGTGCAGGATGTTTCGTTACCTGTCCCAGTTTGGAAGGGTCTCAGCACATTGTCTTTGCCGGCTCAAGCTATCAAGTGGTATGGGGAGGATACTGTCAGGTTGGTTTTGAGCTGGTTTTGGGATGTCTTATACACCAGTTGTGAAGCCGTCAAGTGGGTGAGCCATATTCAGCTGTACGCCGATTTCATGGCGGCGACCGGAAATCCAGGTCCGGTGAACTTGCAAGGGTGGAAAAATGGTGCGATTGTGCCCTATGTCACTTTGAAAGGGTTCTCTTACAAGCTGAGAGTGAGATGGTTTATCAAAATCCTTAAAGAATGTTTGAGGCACATGGGCCAGGAAATCCAATTTGCCGTGGGACTCCCCCACTCCAACATGGTCCGTATGCATACGGGACTGTTTGCTGTCCCTTGGCCTGAACATCGTCTCATTGCCGTTGATAAGTGGCTTTACAGTTGCATTCCATTTGCGTTTAGGAGACAATCTAAAGCTGTGGATTCTCTGCCTTACATTTTTTCACTGGATGGGCTTGAACGAACTTTGATCACCAGCCTTCGCTAGTTTTACCCAAGACGGGTAACGTTGTTGAGACGTTGCGCGCACAAGAAAGTGAGAAAGTGGTGGTTTGGAACATGTTTTATTTTTTCCCATCATATTGGGAATGTCATCATCCCAACTGACGAACTCATATTTTTCAGAGGGGTAGGTTGAAACCACCAACCAGCCATCAATGTTCAAATCAGATGATGTTCACCATAAATTATGTAGAATTCTTTGGTTTACCAGAAGCACTAAGAAAACCCTAGTTATAGAAAATATAATCCCATAGAACTCACCAGTTATAGCTAATAAATTAATCACTATAGAAATCACCATTTATAGAATACATAATCCCATTTATCACTCATCATTATCATATATAATCCCATTTATATATCATGTCATGTAGAATCTTTTCAGACTGCATTACCAAGACAGTTATAGAATATATGATCCCATCTTTTAATCAATTACAACTAATAGCCATGGCCCTCCACAGGTCTTCCCCTCCAGGTTTTTTCCACTTTCCGCTGCAGGTCTTTACTGTGGGCCGCGCGGCGGAGTGCGATGTGCAAACCACCGGGGATGCGACCACCTCGAGGCGTACGCAACGAAAAGCAACGGGGAAGAACTTCCACGTGCAGCTAGGGATCTGGGTTAAGCACTAAGCAACTAGGCCAATCTTGGATGGGATTATCAACGTTCACCTTATCTACTCACCAGCTAAGATTTTTTTTCCGCATGGTATCTAAGATTGGCCATGAGAATAGGGATGAGACTGGTGATTTAACTGATTTAACTAACACAAATTGTGATTGAAAGAAGAAAAGTTGGGAGTTAATGGGGTTTAACCAACAAACATTGTGATTTAACCAAGAAAGTTGGGACTTCATTGGGACTTATAGTTGATGTATGATAGCTATGTTCTCGAACATCAACCCAATTTCACGATTGGGTTTATTATATGTGTGGCTATAGTAACGGGGTTTATAAGCCAAATTGTAGGGATCTGGAATATTTATCGGGTGAATTTGCTACTTTTAACATTTGGCATTTTGTTTTGGCATTTGTTTAAACATGAGTAGAAAAGTCAAGATGTTTATTCTGGGGTCATATCATGTCTGCCTAGGGTCAAAACTTGGATAAGGGATGGTCATCAATTTATAAAGAAAGATGTTTCCATATTTTACCCGTTCGTTCTGTCCATTAAGATATATATATACACCAACATTATTAGGGATTTGGCATGGATTTTTACTCCTGTGATGTTGACAATCGCCATGGAAATCACCCGGACGAGTCGAAGACGTTGTGCCAGGTTGCAGTTCTTGGTGATCTCTTTGCCTCAAGGCCAGGGGATTGTTACAAGGTGGTGCCCCCCCCCCAGTTATAAATGGGTTATAATCCCAGTAACTACAGATATATCACCTATAAACCATAGTTATTGGACTTATAAACCAACTTAGCTAACTATGGGGCACCACCCTGTAGATCCGATTCCAAAAGAAATGGAATATGTTCCATACATACTTGGTTGGAAAACCAACATTTGATGTTTTTAATCATGATGTTTGTATAGTTTAACTGGCCATGAAGATGGGGTAGATGAGGGGTATGCCTCATTCTCAGACATTATGATGATGTATGATGTATATACATGTGCATTAATTATGTGTCATCATTTTTACAAACTGGCTACTCAGTACAAGCATCCGTTTGTAGATGATTGCTTTCCGGTTATCCTCACCCACCACTACAATTAAAGGGGTGACATTTCGGGTTTTGAACGCTGCTCATTTTTGGCTATCTAAATTGACAAGCAATGTCTAACATCGGGATTCAACCACGCCCGGCCTGTGAATTGAAGCCACATAGTGTGGCCCCTGAAATCCCACCAGCCAAATGCACAGTGTTCGAACGGGGTCTCTGAAGTTCCCCGGGCAGCCCAGGGGTTCGAAAGTAAAGTAATCGTTTCATCAAAAGATTGTCGTTCACATCTGAGGATGGGCTCGCAAGGGAGCTTGGTTCTGAGAACTTCAAGCAGCTCTTGGTGAAGAGGGGGATGGCTATGAAGCTGTAGCGCAGCTCTGTGGGAGATCTCGCAATGAGGGGCGTCAAACGCAAGAACGAGCAGTGCCAGCGATCCCCTTCCGAAGGTGACCTCCCGATGGTGAACAAATTAATATTGGTAGTTGACAGGCGTCGTACTAAACCGAAACAGTCAGCGACCTGGGTGACCCTGGGTGGTTGGTTGAATCCCCAGAATAATGAATATATATATATAGTATATATATATATATAGTATATATATATAGTATATATGTATATAGTATATATATATATAGTATATATACACATAGTATGTATAACATTATATAACCAATCCCAATGGGTATCCAACAAATATCATGGAGAAAAAGAGCCATGATCAACCAAAGAGCCATGATTAACCAATATTAACCATGGGTTGGTTCGTTCGGGATTTAGAGATGAAAACCAGAGAATTCACCAAGTCCATATTTTTCATAGATATAGATGTACAGTTTTGTATATAAATCTCGGTTGTCCCACCCTTGGAACATTCTTTGGTCCCCAGGTCTTTGCATCGCCGACGCCTGGTCGGGCGGTGGCACCCGTGTGGTGCGACGCGAGACGGGCGAGGCGTGGCACCTGTGGGCCCCAAGCAAGTGGAAAATTGTGATTAGAGCAATTTTTGGGGATAAGATAAAGCAATATGGGGATTTTCTGGGGATTAAACAAACTTGATTTATTTCGGTGAACAAAGCTCCAATTTCACTATGGTCTGTGATACTTACTGTATATTTTTTCAGCTGTAACTACGGCAACCACATTTAAATATGTGGAGGGCGGGCTAGACCACAAGGCCCAGGAGGTAATATGAAACACCAGCTCCATCCATATCTTAAAATGTATGTAATTAAATAAATTGATTCCGTACGTTTAAATGGCTGGGCGGGCCAAGGAAAACCTTCCTGGTGGTACTTGTAGTCCAAAATACCGGTTCGTATATTGACAAATCTGTATATTTAGATGTAGTTACCGTATAGTTGCTGGTGTTGGTGAACCAACTTACAACTGGAGGTTCACATTGCACTTCAGGTGATTTTGCTTTATTTTACTAGTTCCATTAGAGTTTATCCACCAAACATTTTGGTTTAGTTGTTTTCCATGCGCTAGATTTCCAGAGGGATCAGAGGGTACACCCCTCAATCTTAGTTACACCGTTTACCTCGCAGAAAATGGGACTTAAGAATTGGAGATTTCAGCGGGATAATATGTTGTTAATATCTGGGGAACCTAGGTCGACCACAACATATTGAAGAAATCTTAGAGATGGGTAGTAGTTTAATGTTGTTCGCCCATCAAAAGAGAGAGAGAGAGAGATTGATTTAACCCGCAGGAAAAAATGGATCTGACCAACTAAAATAATATAGTGATATTTTGCGGGATATGCAGGTAATCTTGAATATATAGCAAACAATATATATATATATATATGTATTTGCCTGTGCGTAAACATTTGGTATACCACCAAGAGATTGCATTTTACAAAGGAACATGGTGTAAAATGATGGATTTACAAGTGGATTTGGGGTAGCCGATTTCTGAGCAGAACCGTGAAAAATCATCAACAATCGAACTAAATGGACCATGTCCAATAGTTCAATTGCCAGTAGATATCCCACAGTACATCCCCGCTCATCACCGTAAAATCCCATGACATCATGAAATCAGCATTAAATCGCAATGAATCACCATAAAATCAGCAAGAAAACTCAATTAATCACCAAAAAATCCCATGACATATCATGAAATCACCATTAAAGCCACAACTAATCACCATAAAAGTCAGAATAAAACTCCATGAAATCCCCATGGATTTTTCCACGGTTCCCTCCATGGATTTCCCCATGGCGCCAGTTGCCAGCTTCGGTGCCGCAGCATTGGACCACCTTCGTGCTGCCACACGGGGTGCGGCGTTTTTTGGCCGGGGAAAACCTATGGATGGGGATAGAAACATGGAGGATCAGCCATAGGTGGTTACCAACCATAGGATTTTTTGTGGTTAATAATTGCTGGATATAACCATAGAAGGAATTTGGATTATTTATTGGTTAACAATAGCATGATACGTATGATGATCGGCTATTAGTACTTGGAGAATCATCCCAGTTAGATAGTCCTTAAGAACCATGGACCATAGTTATAATTATCCATTCATAGATGGGATAAGCTACGAATCGGGCACTTACTAACCAGGGTATTACTAACCACTTACTAAGTGAACTGATCCTCCAAATATCTCATCTAGTATGGTACAATGTACTATAAATCCCATCAATTATCGACCCATGCAATACTAAACACCAGCATTTTATGGTGTGTTTAGTATATTAGAGGTTTTTTTTGTTTTTTGTGTGAATTCATCAGAGAGAGAGCGAGGCCAGCTGGGCAGATGAGATAGATAGATAGATGGCTAGACAGACAGACAGACAGACAGACTTCATGCTGAAAGATTGTGTTTCTGCACCACCGGTGGATTTGATCATTGGGATGGTAGCCTCTGATTGTGTTTACCATGACGACCATCATGTCTGTAAGAATACACCATGTGAACGTTTCGTTCGCCGGATGTGCTGCAATCTCATGTAATAATACCTTTTACAGATTATATAATAAATTATATAAATATGATTAAATCATTCTTTCTTGTGGTGAAACTGTTCAAACAAATCCATTGGGTGCTCTAAATCTGTTGCAACCATTTCCTTCTGCGAGCTACCGATCGTTGTTTTCCCGCGATCGTTGCAAGAGTCCCGTCAGGAGGCAAAGATGTTGTCGTCATATCCAGATGCCATTGTGATACAAATGTGTCATGTTTGTGTTCAGTTTCAGTATAAGTTGTTTGTAGGTCTCATATGTAATACATATATATATACACATATATAATATTTAATGGAACTATGGAAACCACTGGAAACCTATACATATGTTTTCTCGAATGCTTACATGTGGATCTCTGCTGATGCTTCCTGAAACAGAAGTTTTAAAGGTGAATGTGACGCATCATGATTCGCTTCATTTTGTGGACCCATATGGTTTATTATTTATTTTTAAAGCCTGATATTATTACCACAATTCGTGGTGATTTGACTTGTTAAAGGAAAACTTTGAAGGACACCTTGTGTTAGGTGTTCTAAACCATTCTATGTTAAATGCTAAGTTCGCACAAAATGGGATTGGTTGAAAATTGGGTGACCCTAAATTCACTGATTGAGCATCATTGTCCCTATTAATCATTTGACGGCCACATTTGGTCGGCATGCCACAGCCTCGGATATTGTTCTTAATATATCATCGCAACATGGTTTGTTTCATCCCCATTTTGGATGGTTAAATCCCCAATTGCTGGACAAAACATGTGGCCAGCTGCATTCAACTGTGCTGTTCAAGCCACAGTATATCTTCAATCTTCCAATATTGATGGCGATTGAAATCCGATTATATCCCCATCGCATGATATATCCGATTAACAGTCAAACGAGGTTGATATTATGATACTGTTTTCCATTATATATACTGCTTATGTATTCCACTATCCCTTTGTATCTCCACTACAGGATCTACACGAGCATGGTTGGTTAATCTTGGTTGCATAACCATTACTCTTGGAAATTTTACATGGCATTGGAAAATCGCCATGTTTAATACGGAAATCATCTAGACATGCGGCATTTTCCATAGCATTGTTTTAACTGTCCAATTACCAGAGGGTAAATATATCCGATGTTTGTTGGCTACATGTTCACATAAATCACCATAGAATCCCATGAAGTCCCCATTAGTTGGGATTTTTTAGCATCATAACATCATCATTGCTAATTTTAAAAATGACATGAAACATGCAATCCCGCAATCCCCATTTTTCTCTCATAAATCTATGGAATTCGAACTGATTCGAACCCCCATCCAGTTCGGCATCGCCAGGAACGCGTGACTCTGATGACCGGCGCTAAGACCACGGTGACGCTGGGCCCGGCCGTGAAGGATTTGAAAAAGGTGCCCCGACGGCGGAAGTCATCCTGGGGCCCGGGTCATGATTGATAGTGGTTAATATACTGTTAAGATGTGATAATACTAGTCATGTAATGGTTAATCATAGATCATAGTATATCATAGTTATGCAAACATGAAATGTTGAAATGTTCATAATAGTTATGTTCATATATCAGAATAGTTGTTACATTTAGTTATTAATAGTGGTTGAAGATGGGCGAGTAATTGTTGATCAGCTTGTTTTTCAGTTTGAGAATGTGGGTTCAAGTAGTGGGTATATAACTATATATAACTCCATAATGTTGTAAACCCAATAGTAAATAAAGCATCACCAAAATCACCATACATGTGTGGTAGTATAAACCATCCCCAAATAGTAGGTTGGGTTTCCCACATTGCTCAATGGTAACAGTGGACAATTACTCATGGGAAGATGATTTCGCTGAGGGTCCATGATGGTCACTGTGAACCTGGGTTTACGATTGTGACGACGAGCGGGCACCCCTGAACCAGAGATGGTTTTGTCCAGTGAAAACTGGGTGGTTAGCACCGATATAGGGGTTTGTTTGGAAATGTTGCCCCCCAAATGGTCTTGTAAAGAGGGAAACTGATGATTAACCAATTGATTTAGAGGTACAGTACCATATTTTCAGACCCATGGATTGGACAAACATGATGGAAAGCCATGAGTTTTGTTGGAAACCGATTTTTGGACGACAGATGACCCACTTCTTCGGTCTTAGATGTTTCTTAGTTGTTAAGTGTGGGGATGGGACCTACGTAATCTTGAGCATCTGAGTTTTCTTGGGGGGGTTATCACACTAGTTACTGGCGAACTCAGGCGCACCGCACGGTGGGGTTTCACTCGGTATGGTAGTAAGAACCAACAAGCATCATATGAAGCATGAACCAGCCCAATCGAGGGTTTTTCCACAGCAAAAATTAGGCATGATTCTGATTGGTGCTAATCCCAATTATTAATAACTATAGTTATGATAACGATAAACTAGCTAGTTAAGCAAGTTATGCTCACCAACTTAGACAACGAACTGGGGCATAATAATTGGTCAATGTTTGATACCCTGTAAACAGTTCGATGGACGGCGCATTGGTAGATCTCATGTTCCGTTCCCGGGTGTTCCCATGGGTTTCGCAGATCTTGGATTGAATGTTTACCCGTTGGGGCATTGTGCCGTTTTAGGGGTTTTACATCCAATTCCATTCACCATGTTTGTTGGTTAAATCTGGTTAAATCATGTTAAATCCCATTAATCAAATCATATGAAATCACCATGAAATGATGGTGATTAGTGTGTTCATCACATACTGAACCCCCTGGGCTCAGGTGAACGGGGCGACAAATTCGGTTAACGGGGTGGCTGTGGAGGTGCCGCGAGTGCCCACCATGCGCTTGGTGGAAGAGGCGGGGCCCCGCGGCAGATGGGCAGATGGGGATATCACCACCAATAGTAGGAGATTCCTAGGATAATTTGAATTGGGATCTGAAATCAAGCATAGCTAGATATAACTAGGAATGGGCATGTTAAATCATATGGATCTGTTTTCTGGTAATCAAACATGGCTGGACGATCACCGTTTTAGTTCCACGAATGTCCCATTCAAATGACCGTTTATAATATTTACTTCGGGGATTCTCCAGCTACCCATGTTTCATTGCCGGAGGGTATGCCCGAATAATGTGTGGGTTATCAACCACTTACTAGACATGGATCAACCGATGGGTACCCTGCCACCAGATTGAGAGCATGGGGATATTTGATGAGATGTGATCAGATGTAATGGGTACTATTCGTGTATATTATATATATAATTTTGTATTATATATGTAATATATTGTATTATATTTTATTATATTATATTACATTATATTATATTTTATTTTATAAAACATTATATTATATTTTATTATATTATATTTTATTTTATTGTATTATATTATATGATGTATATCTAACA
>Ga0126342_10006583_pt1 | contig 20628 bp, 17 predicted proteins | sample Cyp1metagenome_FD_92528 | JGI IMG/M metagenome (GOLD analysis project Ga0126342, IMG submission 92528) | Coral microbial communities from Lord Howe Island, Old Settlement Bay, Australia - Cyphastrea 1 metagenome | ecosystem: Host-associated > Invertebrates > Cnidaria > Coral ...
AAAAAGGACATGAGCGAGGCTTGCGCGAGATTCATCAGCTGGATCCAGTTTGGACCCTTGGGTCTTTTTGGACCCTTGAATGCAAAGCAAAATCTTTTATATATGTACCGATTGCCCATACACATATATATATATATATAATTATATACATGACCGTATGTGTATAAACATGTTGATATACGTATTACATACATAGAAAATTGTCTGGTGGAAAATTGACTGGAGATGGCATGTCTAATATACTATAATATGTGTACATGTGGGTGATAACTTCTGTGGTATATTGGAGATAGACATATATATATACAGTATATGCTGGTTGGTGGTTTCAATCTCTCTGAAAAATTTTAGTCAGTTGGGATGAAAAATAAAAAATGTTCCAAACCACCAATCAGTATGTGATTACCCTCTGGTAATTTAACATAGCTATGGAAAATCACCATTTTTAATGGGAAAATCCACTATAAATGACCATTTTCAATAGCTATGTTAGTTTACCAGAGGGTATATATGATGATATATGAAACTATCATGACTCAGACTCGAAGATATGAGGTATCTAAGCAGCTTCTGATATTCCCAGAACTGGATGAAGCTTTCTGAAACAAGACAGACGACTCCACGTGGCCATGGGTATAGTTAGATCAAGCATATGGGTATGTAAACCGTGTAATTGTGGAGGTATACCATGGTATACCACTTCCTGGAATCAGCAATGCAAGATCAATGTCATTGACTGTTTGAAGTATTATCCTTCTGTCATACTTCTTTATGTCCGAACTATTTCTGGAGGTGAGGTTACGCGATTGTACCTTTTTAGAAAATTACCCCATGCTGTGACAGTAACACTGCTACACGGTGGGCCAGCACTAGATGAGTGCTACAAACGATCCTGATTTGGATTATCAAGAAATTCCGAAACTTGGATCCCTCCAATCCTCCAACCACTTTGACTCTTACCCGGAGAAAAGTCTTGAAGCTTTGGCCACCTTGGGGCCCACACTCTTCTCTGGTAAAGATGCCCATCCTTGGAAAGAATGGGGCCCCCCCGTTGGGGTTTTTCAGGTGACTGATGAACGCAAGGTGACGTCCAAAAAGGCCGCCAGCCGCCGAAAAATGTCGGAAAGTGCAAACCAAAGTCTTCCAAAATACCTCACTACTTCAAAATGAAAGAATTATATAACCGATTTGGGAAGAAGCGAGGTGATCAGCTCTGAGTGTGGTGCCCCTGCGACCCTAATCTCAAAGAAATTCTATGTATAACACTGTATGACCTGTATGGCAACCCCCAAAATAGAAACGAGTTTCCAGGATGTTATAGATGATATTTACTTCATATGTCCAGATTTCCCACTCTTCTATCTTTTTTGAGGGTACATGGGTGTACTATAAGAAGTTATCTTTTTCCTCTGGCAATCAACATTGCTTGCAACATGGCAAGGGGAAATCTCTGTGTTTCTTGAAAGGAAGGTAATCTATCATTTTATATATACAATGTGAGGCCCCCAAGATAGCTAAGTTGGTTTATAACTCCAATAACTATGATTTATGGTATTTATAACTATAGTTACTGGGGCTTATGAACCAACTTATATCTTGGGGGCCTCACATTGTATGTATAATTGTCCTTTCAGGGTCCGTGCCAGGTTGGATCTAAATTAATTACCTAAATATGGTTGTAGCCAATCAAAATCCACATTATAGGGGATCATGACATCCCATAGTCCAGTTACAACCAAAAAAAACGACGTGGGAAAAATATGGAAAAATATTGCATCATAGAATCACATATTTCATGACGGGCACAACCCGGTTACTCTCCATCAAGTAGCATTTAATATCCATAAATCTGGCTGAATTATAATCATTCACCAACCCGGACAATTCAGATACTTTGGAGATAATTTCCCTCTTCACCGCAACATACCCTCTGGTAATTTGTTACATAGCTATTGAAAATCACCATTTAGAGTGGATTTTCCCATTGAAAATGGTGGATCTTTCCATAGTTTTTTGTATGTTTACCAGAGGGTACCGTAAACTCAACTGCTCCAAGCCGCTGCTTGGCTCGACAGTGCCAGGCCAGGACCAGCGTCACGGGGTCTAAGGCACTGATCTGCAGATCTTTGCACAGCTCCTTTTTGGGCGAAAAAAAATGGGACTTCGCCATGAAAAAAAAAGTTGATTTCACCATCAAACAATGATTTAGCCATGGAAAACTGGGAAACATACAGTACGGGATTTAACAGAAACATGGTGAAAGACTAGGATTTAATTGTCAAAAAGGCAAAATTTCGTGGGATATGAATGGGATCTCCATCCCAAAAAAATGCTCAGAAACTTGGATCTAATCATGAAAAACTGTGACTTAAGGTGCGGAGATTTGATGACTTAAGGGACATCTATCTATGGGGGTTAAACAATTTGAAAACTTGGGATTTCATGGGATGATGATAAATAGTTGAGAGATGTTGAGAGTAGAGATCCCATTCTTTCTCTATATCCAATTAGGGTTTAACAATTTGGGTGCGATTTACCAACCATAGCCTCATTGTTTTGCTTTGTTTTATGGAACCTCCAAGGAACAGTATGATCTTTGGGTAAAAATCCGGACACGCTGTGTACCAGTACCCTTCAAACTGCCATTTTATGGCTAATTAGTCAATGGATTGGTTCAAGAAAAACAATGGTTGGTGATCTGACAATCATGGGGATATTTCGAAAGGGATATATATATAGGGAGATATTCCAGATATTGATGGGAGTATACTGTAACCAACATTCATGGATTGATTTTGCTCGGGAAAAACTAGGCACAGTGTTGCCCAGATAGGGTCATAAACCCCATCAACTAGTTGGATATATCTACCAAATAAATCCTAATTAAATCTACTTCACCTACATGGCTAAGCCAACTTAGCTAACTCTATAGGGGCACCACTTTGGAAGCGCTTGGTTTTTCCACCCAATGAGGATATGTGATGATATGGATTATCCAGAACATGCAATATAGGTTAACCAATGTATACATATATGATATATTAGCCTGAATAAGAATATTAACCATATCTATATTTCATTAAATTCAATAACTCATAGTATAATGATCACTGCATAAAGAATGGAATTTCCTACAACCCATTGGTTAATCCGGGCTTTGGACCTACAAATTGTTGGAGACCTGTGAAACCCTGGAAAAGCCATGAAAAGTGACTATGTTTACCCACCTTTGGAAAGATTCTTGCAGAATTCAAGCCGTAACACTGCAAGAAATTCAGGGGCTCTTCTGAAACGCGTCAACCCACTTTTTCATGAATCTGACTGTTTTTCTGCGACTCCCAAGCCTCAATACCCTCCGGTCTAATGGTCTGGTCCTGGCAGGCTTGGACCGAGGACCGTAGTATGATATACTATATAGAACTATTGATTAATAATGTACTCGTTAATTTAATGAGTATGTATATTAAAATAGAGTATGATATATCACTCAGTTAGTTAATGACGAGAATATAACATAATATAACTGGGTATAATGGAATAGTCCTGGGCCATTGATTATCAATAAATAATGGAATATAATTTCGATTTGTGGTGGGTACCATTCCATGGATTGATTTACGGAACCCCCCATTCATAGATTCGCCTAAAAGTTGGAGGAAACATCATCGAACCAACATCCTGGAAAGACGGGCCTCGGCATTTTTGAACCGCTGTAAAGGAATATCAAAGGACCATGGAATGTCAGTGGGATTGGCTAAGAAACATGGTTCTTGTACCTGCTGTCATCAAACAGTTCCTTCGAAATCCCCAAACTAAATGGATACTTTGATGGGAAAATCATGGACAATCCACTATTCCCATAGGATCCATGTATGGTATATATGCTAACATTGGGGGTATATTGATGGTAAATGTTACCATATATAGCATACATGAATCCTATGGATTTTAATGGGAACAACTCCATCTATAGATGGTGGTAATGGATTAAGTCGTAGGATTACCCGGTAGAAAACCATGGTGCCAGCGAGAAGCCAACGGCGTAGCGAAAAAGGCTCGTTGTGGGATCGTTCTCATTTACCCTAAAAATGAATCAGGATGATGATCTGCGAATTTTACAGCTCACCTTATATATATATATAATATATACATAAAGATAGATCCCCCGCAAAAATAAAAGTTACAGTAAAAGTAAGCCAACGTTTACCTAACCTATCACGGTGTCGCCAGGTTGCAGTTCCTCCAGTTCCAGAGCACCCAGCCTCCGACGAAGCATACTTCATGAACAAGGCTTCCAGTTTCCTTCAGTGCCGATGACCCATGGCCGTGCGATTTGCGTGGCTCAGATTGGAGGTGCGTGACATATGTGTTTTGCCACCTCAAATGGCGCCTGTTGTTGAGGAAATATCGGAATCTCTCTTCCAGTCTATGGACTTACACGGCACAGTGATCCTACATACCATATGTATCCATAAGTATATAAATATTGAATAATATTGATGAGCAGAGTTGGTTTAAGAGGTAAATACAGTGCCTTAATCGTTTCATGCCACATAAGGGGTTCACACCTTTGGGTTTGGAACATGGGGATGAGGATTGGGGTTTACAGTTGTTGGGGGTTTGGGGGTTAGGGTTAGGTGAGGGTACGGGGATTTGGGTGAGGTTTTTTTGGGTTAGGTTTTACTGTATGAACATGATATTTGTTTAACCGCTCGAATGAACTATCCTGGTGTTGTTATATATATAGATATATAAATGATATAGGCATATATATATATATATACGTATAATTATGTATACATTAAACATATCAGATTGGTGGTTTCAACTAATCCCAAGAATTCCATGGCAATAGAACATATTCATTTATAGATGACTTTGCCATTAACATGACTTATAAAGGATGCAACGGCGAATCTCAATCATAGCAATTATATTATATAATGTCTATGAATATATAATCACTTATAATTAATGAATAATAATGAATATATGTACATAACGATGCACATGATTGTTTAAGTCAAGGTGCTTGGCGTCCAGATGCTCTTGCTGCACGCCACAGGAATGGCCTTCCTGGAAGAAGACGTCCTGGGTTCCGGTCATATCGGGCGTCGCGGTTTAAGGAACGGATCTCTGGCAGAAACCATCAAAAAATGGCATTTAACCAGCCAAGTCTGTGCAAAAAATGGGATGTAATCAGAATCATCAAAGATCCTGAATAATACATAAAGATCGTGATTTAACCAGCAAGGAATGGGATGTCACCTCAAAGATGATCTGGGATGTCTCCCGTTCCTGAGTATATTCCTTGTAACAACATGTAACAACTCATTTGAATAGACGATTATCGAAAAAAAATGGGATGCAACCGATGCAACCGATGCAACCGATGCAACCGATGCAACCGATGCAACCGATGCAACCGATGCAACCGATGCAACCGATGCAACCGATGCAACCGATGCAACCGATGCAAGCGATGCAACCGATGCAACCATCAAAAATATTGACCGTGAATAGACACAGTCTGTCGCTTTCACCGGGGAGAAGGCCTAAAGATGGAGGATTCAACAAGTCAATGGCCATGCAGGAACCGATTGATTGGAGGTACCTACCATATATTTTTGACCTATTTTTTAGGGAATATCCCCACAAAATATGGCCAAACATATGGTACAGTAGCTCCATTTTAGGATCCTGAAATTCCCACTGAACAAGCGAAACATGATATTTTAACTATTGGAACTTCGCAAAGAGAAAACAGAGACCGACTCCCAGCCCAAGTGGTAGACTGGTAGACCAAATCTTGGCAGGAAGATGGCCCGACTGCCCGACTGCCCGACTGCACATTCAACTTAACTTCTTTAAGCTGGGCACAAGAAATGTTACTCTTTTCCTCACATGTCACAATCACAGATAATCACAGTAATTTATATATATATATATATATATGTGTGTGTTTATTCAGATTAGATCATATGTATTGCATGTGTATATATATATATATATCAATATAATCTGATATCACAATCACTTGCAGTAATTTATGATTGCATGTGTCATATATGTCTGCTGCAAGTTGCTGGGTGAAGTTCTGCAGATTGACCCACTGACCTACCATTCCCCACGGGTGGCCACCCAGTTTTCTGACTGGGGACATATTAAAAACCATAATTCCCGAAAACATGGTGGCTACCCTCTGGTGTCATCAAAGATGGCCGGCTGGAAAATCTCCTACAAGTGGAAGTCTCAAGCTGGAGTAAAGGATTTTCCAGCAGGCCATGTTTGATTACCAGAGGCTAATTCATGGCTTTACCACGTTACTTGATTAGTAAATCGCTTGATAAAATTGCTCCACCCTCCTGTGATCCAGTCTTGGGAGGTCACTAATATTATATATACCATTTTTCTTTGGCAAATCTCCAAAAGAAGATTATCATATTATGTATATTATGTATATATATATATGTATATATTGCATACATCATAAATATCTACAGTAATACATATCAGGGTGCATAGCGGTTTGGATATTCTCACCTTCCCACAATCGTGAGGCCCTTAATTCATGCCCTCCCTGCATCCCAGCATCGAGTGCTTGGTCAAGTGACCAGTTCAGACCTGTCCAGTAGGGTTGTTCCCAACACCCCAGGGCCCCGTTTGGGGCTAAACTGGGTAGATAAAGAGGTACCCGAAATGGTCAACGGGCGTTTACATAACGAACTGGAAAATCATCATGCTATTAGTGGGTAAATCCAATATAAATGACCATTTTCAATAGCTATGTAACAAATTAGATAAAGAGGGTAAAATCACAAATGTTTCCCCGTCTGGTGGCTATCATTTACCTAGGAGCAATCCCGATGTCTAGTCTCACACCACGCCGGACCGGATGCTTGTTCATCTCTCCCATCAATTTGCATACTGGATTGGCCGGCCCGACAGCACCAATCAAAATACTGCACAGGTGTACCATGGAAAATTATATATTCATGTTATCTATTAGACGCACCGTTTTCAACGCCTATGTTAGATATGAATAGATATGATATGTTAGATTACCAGAGGGTATGTCAGAACATTTTGAGCACCAAAAAAAAACTGGTGAAACCAGTGGTTTTCCATCAAACAGACCCCTGGCCAGGAGGGTTTGGCCAATCTTTTCAAGGCTCTGAGGCAGGAAGGGTCCACATGTCTGAGTTTTATCTGAGTCTCCTCACGTCGAAGAAATTCCTGAGCTGTTGCTGAGCTCTGGGATATTTTTCAATGAGATTCCTCAAACCAAAACCGGAAGCTGGAAGAGAACAACTAAGAAAAGATAGTTGGTGGTTGATCCAACCTATAGAAAACAGAAGGGATGTTTTTGTTTCTTTTTGCATAGGGAAGGTTGAAGATACTGCCCGCTCTCTAGGGAAAAATGCTGCTCACTCGGGGATCAACATCATGTCCTTATAGCGGCATGGAAAAGAAACAGGAAGGATGTCAAACCACCAAGCAAATAGACATGTGACCCTGGAACTCTGGATATCACTGGAGATCAACAGCACAGAACGCCCATTCGAATATGCTGAGCCGCTCGTAGGTTTGCCTGCTTTTTCACAGGGTACCCCCAAAATCCACCAAGCAAATCCAGTGGCTAATGCCACATGTTCCCCTTTTTAAGATCGCGTTTCGGGATCTCCCATTTCTAGACAAACCCTCTGGTTGGTTGAAAACGCTTTCCTCCTATGGCCTAGTCGATCATCATCCCCATTGAAGCATGTAAAAGAATGCCCCAAGCAATCAACCATCAATTATCAACAACCAATCCAACATGTAAGTGATGGCTATAACATGTTATAACTTATAAACTCTATAAGATCTTTTAAAAAATGATCATTAAATCCCATCAACAGTGCGATTTTAACCAATCAACACAATTCATCTAATTAACGCCAGGCGTCCATCGCAAGTCTCTGCGGTGCACCCGTCACCTGTGTCCCACGCATGGGGAAGATGTATAAAACATATGGGGAAATAAATAAATAAATATATATATATATATGTATACATAATTATCATTATCCATACTTGTTCGGGAAATACATCTTGGGGGAATTGGTGATTTTTTGGAAAGCATATTGGGGATGTCTCAAAATAGGGATGCCCCAAGGCCTTGTATATCATTATTGAAACATGTAAAGTTGGGGGAAAATCCATTTTGAGACATACCCATATAACCTCATATAACCCACAAAAAGATGGAAAAGCAAAATCCTACTAGAGGCAAATCAGTCTTCGATTTTAGACCGTGCGCAGCAAGGGTGTGACACTAAAATATTTCTAGTTATAAGCCCTCTTGGAGAATCATCCCACGGATCAGAACTAGCCCAGTTATGTGGGAAACTTTTTTTGTTTATAGCCCAGTTATGAATGGGAGAATCCTAGTTCTAGGTGACTTACGATCACCAGGGTTACTAACCAGTAACTAGGATGATTCTCCTTACCCTACTGGATCAACTTGGCCTGGAAGCCACTTTGTAAACGCCAGTTGAGCGGTGTTCCCCAAATGTCGTTCCTAAGCGTACTGCTTGGTTGAGATTGGGATTGTCATGGCATTGTGATAGTAATATTCCCCATTCTGTATAAAGGTGAGTATAATCCACCAACTAAGAAAATCAACCAACCATCCATTCATCAAGTATGTCTGTATCCCATAAGTTTGATGCTGAAATTCACTGTAAATGATGAGGATAAATCCCCATTAAATCACTACAACCAACCATCACTTATATTATGTTATATCCAGTTGTACGGTATCATTATATATATACCAACAATTAGTTTGATGATTCAAGCCCACATGACATAAATCATCATAATCAACAACAACATAACCACCATAAATCACCGTAAATCACCATAAATCACAATAAATCACCATAGTTTGTGCAGCCGCAGCCGCACCTGCTGGAAGTTCTGAAGCTTTTCCCGTTGGCTTCGGTTCAGCGCAGCCACGCTGGACCTGGGTGCGCTAGCAAAACGGAGGGCGTTGACCAAGAAAAACGTGGATAAGGTGAATTCTAGGGGTTGTGGTAGATTATATGGTGGTGAATGGGGTGTACCAACAATTGAACATGATGTTTCCTATGGGAAAATCATTATCTATGATATATACATATATGTTCATGGTGAACAGGGTGTACCAACCAAATTTGAGTGGGGGGCACCATCTTGCAACGCAGGGATTTTTTTTAAGAACGTAGGTGATCGTAGGGGCATCACCAAGAACATTGGGAGACACTTTGCAACAAAATCTAACAAAACAAACATGAAGTGGTTTTTGATGGTTTTCGTACTTTCTGGCACACAGTTAAAAGCCACCAACCTCAAACATATATATATATATATATAATTATACATAATTATATATGTATGTTATATATTCATAATATCTGTACATTACTAAAATATACTAAAATCCCCATGTATCCCAAATGATATTTCACCAACCTCAGTCTCACCAAAGCCCCGAGCTCGCTCCAGATTGCTTGCACCATAGGCTTCGGCGCGCTCAGAACATCGACTTACGACTCGCCAAAGAAGGTAAACACAATAATAAACTAAAGCATCCCATTAAGCAACCATATAGGGGGTTGCAACTTCGGCATGAACCCCCTTGTTTATTGGATAATTTATATATATATAATACATTCATATAAATATAGGGTTGGTAAAGCAATAGCGAACATTAACCATTTTAATGGGTGGTATACCCAATCAACCCATACGGTTTGTTTATGACATTGTTTTACTGACATGATCTACAAAAATTATTTTGGGCCTTACAACTTAGGGATAGACATGTGTTCCCATTGAAAAAACCATTTCCCCATATTTTCCTATGATTTGCCTTGAAAATCCTTGAAACACTGGGCTTGCGGACATGGCCAGGGTTAGGCACCCGCTGGGACCGAGGACCCCCCGGGACCGCCCCCCAGCGCCAGGAGCACTGGGGAAGTCTTGAACCAACTGCGACCAAGGTTTGCTCCTACAGCAAGGGCCTTCCAGTTGTGTTTGTTTTACAGTATAACCCCATTCATTTATTTTGTTTATTGATTTTTTTTATTTTTACAAACAAACAAACATACATACATACATGCATTGCATTGCATTGCATTACATTGCACTGCACTACATTACATTATTACATTTCATTACATTAAATTACATTACATTAAATTACATTACATTTACATTACATTTACATTACATTAAATTACATTACATTGCATTGCATTACATTGCATTGCACTGCGCTGCACTACACTACATTACATTATTACATTACATTACATTACATTAAATTACATTGCATTGCATTACATTGCATTACATTGCATTGCATTACATATGTATATGTAGGTGTGTATATATATACTTAAATCTCTATATATATATGTATATGTATATGTATAATTTAGATGAGGTTACAAACCAACGATATATCATATCCACCACAAATCCTAGCTATTGACAGTTATTGTACTATCAACCAACTTAAGTATCTAGGTGGGTCCTTCCTGTGCCTGGCGGTTCAACAGGCCTGAAGCATCGGTTGCTCAGTAGGAAAGAAAAAAAAATGATTGAAACCTTTAATCCGCGCTTTGAAAAGTTTGGCACTGTTTCCCTGCGGATTTGTGGGGTCAAAATCTTTATTTATGCAGGCATATGCAGGCGAGTGATGTTATTTCTGGTGGATGTGGGGCGTGACATTGCATCGAGCATCGATGCATTGTGGATGGTAAAGATGGGTCTGCTAGCAGCACTTATAGGATCTCTTTCGTGTCTTTCAAATAACTACCGTCAATGGAACATCCACCATTGAGAGCGGTGTTCCTATTCAACCTCCCTTTTTTTCAATTTTCCATTACCATGTGGGGATGGGTCAAAACCCTGGTACCTAGTGAACCCCAAAATAGCTGGTAAATGGATGTTCATCCCACTAAAAATGTATCTATAGGTATTGACCCATACCCATGTGTCATTCCTAGGGGGTATCCAAAATTTGAATGATCGGGTCCCAATTATTGCATCACCCAGAATCCAACATGCATACCCCAAAAACTGTGCAGAATGAACATGTTCATTTTAATGATAGCACCCATCAATACTCATCATAGAATCATAGAAAGGATGGTATAATAACATCAATAAACATGACCTCATTAATATACAGTAATACCAGCCTAAAGTACGCCAATAATGGCAACCCAGGATTATGAAACCCTGGTTGGTTAATCAGGGTACAAATACCACCAAATAATGATAAGTTGCTACTAAAATGATAACCCCACCCCAAATGATGAACAGCCCATGGGGTGAATAAAAATCCGCGGTTGACAGTAAATCCCAATCGGAATCGGTGGTTACACATCAACCATGAAAACAATTGGTATGGTTATCTACTCCCACTCTATACCCAAAAATGCCTCTTGTAGTGCTTAAAGAGAATAGTTTCACAACACCATTGGTTACGCAATATCGTTTACAACGCAATATCGTTTACAAGAAAATATCAAGACTCCGGTTATGTAATGTAATAAAAATGTTATTAATATATGTGTGTTTCCCCATGATGTCCCCAGTTGAATGAAGATAGAAGGAACGCGCACCTCCCTTCCTCGGTGGCCAGGCTGGAGGCTGGTACCTGCGAGGGGTTCCACGCAACGATTTTCCAAAATCGACCCATGGACATTATTTTTTGGGGGATGTGATTTTAAATAAATGTTACTATATATACCATATATTAATGTATATCTCATATATATATATATGTATATATATATATATAAATGCCATATTTGCGTATATGTTATGTATGTATGTATGTATGTATGTATGTATGTATGTATGTATGTATGTATGTATGTACGTACGTATGTATGTATGTATGTATGTATGTATGTATATATATATATATACAATATAAAAGGAAAACCACAAAAAACATTGTTGCCAATATAGATCTTGGACTGGCACGACTATGTATCTTGTGTCAGCGCCAAGCGTCATGGCAAAACTAGGAGCGAAAAACTATCTGTTGTGCCTGCCGACCTCTGGGAGGGTTGAGCAATTTTTCGGTCTCCCAACCACTAGAGAGTACAATCTCGAACTTTGGGGGTCCTAATTGAATCATCTGAATAGTATTGAGTGTAGAGGTGTAGAGCATTCAAAATCCAGCCAACTCTTGGAACTCTTCCGGACCCTTCCCTGGAACCTTTTTGGATCAGCACGACTCAATTTGCAAAAAAAAGTGAGATAACATGGGTTTTCGTGCTCTGGGTCAAGCCAAAATTCATTCCCCACCAGGAAAGTCATGGCATTTCTGCTACAAAAAAAAACGCCAGGCGGTATGATGGGAAACTGCCAGGCGGTGCGGCGGCTGCCATCGCGCACCTCCAGTACCCGCATCTTTGGACCTGGCAAGTGACAAAGCCTGAAACAAAGAGTTGAAGATATGTCAATTTATCAAGTTTGATGATCGGTTCATAGGGCTATTGGCTATTATTGGCTGGTGTATTTATCCAAATACTTCGATTGACTCATATATCTCATATGGATAGTAGTTGGGGACACCAGAAGATGCTGGCTAACTCACCCGCATCAAAAATCTCCGCTCTCAGCTGACTTCAGCTTGAAGATATGCTGAGAATATGGTCGAGGTAGTCTGTTTCAGAAGACAATTCAAAGTGGGAAACGGGACTTGGTGCTTTGGCCAACCCGAAAAGAGTTCATCCATCAGATGAATCCATCATCATCCCCTGTCGGGAAACGAAGATGCGCCTGGCTTATCCCCTTCCATGGATGCCTGGCCGTTGGATGCTGAATATGGGTTGGTCATGGTTTGTCTGAAAACGTTAGGTATCCAAATTTGCTGGTCAATCAAGGTTAATCATCAGGTGTTCCCGATTTGTTTCTAACAAGAATGGCCATCAATTGGGCATGATGTGCCTGTGAGCTTGGTCCAATGTGGTTTCTGCATGGAACCTGAGGGTGTGCCCCACTTCTTTTGTTCCCGGATAGTCCTACTCAAAAACAAAAAAAATCAGTGGAATGCAATCACTAAGCCCGTCTGGGGTTCCTAAAATGGAGGTATCCCAAGTCACCATGCTTGTTTCAATACTAATTCATGGTCGCGCATACCCTCTGGTAAATGTTTACATAGCTATGGAAAATCACCATGTTGAATGGGTAAATGGGTAAATCCACTATAAATAGCAATTTTCAATAGCTATGTGGCTATGGGTCAAAACCCTGGTACCTAGTGAACCTTCAAATAGCTAGTAAATAGATCTCCATCCCACTCAAATTGATAGCAATAGGTTTTGACCCACCCCCATGTTAGTTTACCAGAGGGCAACTTGGATGCGCAATGGGGCTACCCCGACTCCGAAAACCACCGGCCCATGCCTCGCTGATTTCTTCCTCCGCATGGATGATGTAGGACTGTGGCGCGGCCAGGAAAACAAACGAAAAACCCATGGTAAAATGCATCAAGATGATGCACAATGCACTATATATGTGGGTTTCTCTGAAAATGAAGTAACCCATAGTAACCCCAAATCCTATGGTTTTAAAAAATCATGTTCACTATGGCCATTTTTGTGGATAGAGCTCATTTTCAGACACACCCATCTTCATCGATGGTTGGTGTTCATCACTTTCGCCAACCAGTACAAGTGATACATCGATCACCCCGGGTTGGTGGACTTAGTCAATTTACATGCGATAGTCATTGGGCAATCCAAACATCCCACAATCACAAATGAGATTCCCCGCTTCATGACTGTATTCGCCCTATGAAAATCGTTGGATGATCATCCCCTTTTTACGATAATGGCAAACTAAACCATGTTTTGAGCACTGCATGCTGAAAGACAAACGAACCCTTGCTCTATCTTGCTCGTCCTGTCCTTGAGGATCATCAAAATCGGCGATATTGGCCTTTCCCTTACTCACCATCATTTAATCGACAATTACTGGCGTTTAAAACCATTGTTAACCATGTATTAATCACTGTTAACTATTGGCCACTATTAACCATTATCAGCCATCATTTACCATTATTAACCACTACACTAACCATCATTAACCATCACTGTTCCCCAGCTGCAGCCGTAGCCTCTATCGGATGTCCACCGGTACTTGGCGACTTGAACCTCGGAATTCTGGGGCGACAGATCTGACAGATCTGACAGGAAAAATGGGATTATGTACATATAAATTATACATAAATATATGGTATAATGGGATGTTTTAATGGTGATTATATATATATAAAATGGGATGTCTTAATGGTGATTTCCGGGGGATTTACTGGAAAAAATTATCTACTGGTTGGTGGTGTCAAACTACCCCTCTGAAAAATATGAGTGAAAGTCTGTTGGGATAATGACATTCCCCATATGATGGGAAAAATAAAAAATGTTCCAAACCACTAACCAGTATATATATATATATATAAATAAATGAATAAATAAATAAATGAATAAATATGATGGCAAACCCTTAAAAATCAAAGGGATGAAAAACCGAAAAATGACCTCCAAACCTTGGACACTATTGGGACTAACCCTTAAAATCATTGGCTATGGGGATTGAAGCAAGACTTTAGATGAGGGTACCCATCTTAAATGGCTATTAATCATTCCATAAGGGATTGAATCCCCATAATAGGATACCATAATAGCCATAATTACCATAATAGCCATAATGATGTTTCAATCCCTTCCCCCAGATTAGGTCTAATACCCCGCGTTTCGCCGCGGATGGAATGCTCTGGATCTATGAATTGAGGGCAGAATTGGTGAACTACCCTCTGGTAAACTAACATAACTATGGAAAATGGCCATTTATAGTGAGTTTTCCCATAAAAAATAGTGATTTTCCATAGCTATGTTAGTCATTACCAGAGGGTTAACCCGGTCGAACTTCACCTGATGTTTGGCCCGCCAAGGTGCTGAAGCTTCACCACATCTGTGTCACCTAAAGCTGAACTCAAAGGGAAACAGGGCCCAAATGAAATATGGAGGGGCTGGGCACTAGTCCCACAAGTGGATTTACAGTATTTACAGTGAAGCCATAAAAAAACAAAAACTCCGAGACGCACAAAAACATCTGGAGTGAATTTGTGATCCTCCAAGCTCTCCAAAAAAAGCTCCAGTTTTCCAGCAAAGATCTGTTGGATCCCTACAAGTTCGGCAAGTATCCGAGGAAAAAAAACTTGGGACAGTTGAGACCTCTTCTGATTGGTTTGCAGCCCCTGAAAAATACTAGTCGACTGGGTAGTCGTCCCATTTCTATGGTTGGAAAGAAAACAAGATTTGAAACCTCACCAGCCACCTCCATATTTGTGATATTACTCACATTCGGTCCATATTTGTTGCGGGTCAACTCCTGGTAAACTCCGCCAGAAACCAGTATGTTTACAGTACAGTAACACCTAAAAAGATGCAGAAAAGTAAAATCCTTCTAAAACTATTGCTGAACTACTTTTCTTAAAAGCGTTTTGTTTTCTTAATATAGCTTAATTATACATGTATACATATATATATATATATTATCCATTTCCAGCCCATGTCCCAACGGCCATAGCTCCATACAGCCATGACATGTCACCTGTCTCCGAGCCAAAGCTCAAGGTGCTGAGTCTTCGAGCCCACCCTGGCATGGCCATGGCACATGCACAAAGATTGGCTGCCTAGGTGATGCCCCATAGGTAACTGATCTAAGCAGCAAAAATGGGGGATTTAACCAAGAAAGATGTGGATTCATAATTGATTTATGTTGGCTGCTAAGTTGGTGAACATCACTTCAATCTCACTTGGGTTTATGATACTGTACATGTATCAAACTAGTTTACGAGAGTTTTAAGCAATAAACACAACTGAAGGAGCACCACCTTGTATGGTTGTGAAACCCTTATTGTGGGGCTCAGAATCCCTACATGAGAGATGGTTGGACCTGGATCAAACAGCATTTGTTCTGGGTGAAACATGTGGAACTGGGGTTCCAGGTGGGACTCAGAAATTCCTCCGACCCATAATGATAGGATTAACCGCCAAATGATATGGATTTAAATGGGGATTCAACATGACTCAATCAAGAAATTATGGGGATAATGATGGACAATGGCTGATGATGAGGTGAATCTAATGTCATAAAGCTCCAATATTGGAGGTATTGGAGAGTTACCATCCGTTGATGGTCAGTCAATGAGGACGGTTTATATTATTGGGTTTGCCCTGGTTTGCCACCTCGTTTTTTTGGTGAACATGAAAAGAATCCAGTTTGATCCTGATTTTGACCCGCATACTTAGCAAACGGATGAATAAATACGTAATATTACGTAATGTGGTAAACCCAATAATAAACCATCCCCAAAAATCGCAATTTTTGATGGGTGGTTTACTATGGTTTACTGTCCCATCCCCAAATGGTCTATGGCATTGAGTTTCCAACATCATCTGGTTGGTGGTTGACCTACCCCTCTGAAAAAAAATGAGTTCGTCAGTTGGGATGATGACATTCCCAATATGATGGGAAAAATAAAAGCAATGTTCTAAACCACCAACCAGTGATTATTAATCATTATTAACCAGCATTAACCATCATTATTCCCAATATATGGAAAAATAAAACATGTTCCAAACCACCCACCAGTCATATATGTCAATGCTCCGAAAGATTCCAGTGATCAACATCGGAAACTTTGGCTCCACAGCCATCGGTGGAGCCAAGGTCTCGCTCTGAGTCTGGATCCTCATTGCTCCCAACGTCTTGAGGAACGTTTCGTCATGTCTTTAAGGAATGGTTTCAAAATATCCGACTCAAAATCCATATTTCAAGGAACCTCAAAATCCGCAAAAAAACACCACCCAATTTTGTAGATCCATTTTTGGTGGGTCGAGTCAGCCTACCCTGTGGATGGTGATTCCCCAAGGTAAATCCCATGGCACCTGGCAGCAGTCTGGCCGACACCTCTGTGGGCTTTTCCGGGGCCAAATACGCGGTGAAGACCTGGCAGGTCCGGCTGAAAAATCGGCTGACTGGAAGAGTTACCCTCTGGTTATTTAACATAGCCATGGAAAATCACCATGTTTAATAGGTAAACCATCTATTTCTATGGGCCATTTATACCATGGCTTTGTTAAATAACCATGGAAAATGGCCCATAGAAATAGATGGTTTACCTATGAACTCATGGTTGATTGGGATATAACTGATACCCTCTGGTTATGACTAACATAGCTATTGAACATGGCCCAGTCGAAATAGTGGATTTACCCAGCTGGAAAATGGTGGATCTTTCCATAGCAAACTGTAAACGTTTACCAGAGGGTAACCATCATTTTGATGCTGCAAAAATGGGGCTTCAAAAACAGACATGCGAAGATGATTTACCCATCAAACGTTGGACAGGGATATGAATCATCAATAAAAAACGCGGTATGCGGTATCCCCAACAGCAAAGTTGCTTGATACCTGAGGTGCGCCTTGCTTTTGAACCAATGCAAAACAGCCTGGAACCTCTTCCAGCGGCACCCAGCCTTTTCTGAAAAAAACATGCTGAAATGACCTATCATACAAGAAACATGGAGGTTGAACCAGCAAACATAGGGATTTAACCATCAAAACAAGACTAGTATGACTCGTATATTTATTCATTGGATGTGGTGATAAACCAATAAACACAACTTGGGGCCTTCCTGTAGATTTGTCTGTAAATAGGATACACCCTGCCATGTACTGGTTAATTAATGGTCATATTCCTTCTCAAGATTTTTTGGGTTTACCCGACACATCCATCTGATTGAAAGAAAGTGAGCCGCAACTCGCTATCTAAGTTGATCCGTATACATTATATGTATCTTAAATATGTCTAAATCAAACATTACTATATGAAACATATTATATATACTATAGTATATATTATAAAGACATGAATGATGTTTATTGGATGCTGGACCCTTAAGAAGAATCTCTCCAAATATATATATATATATATATTATCATATATACATGGGTTTGTCTGAAAATATGCTACCCCTCAATCCATTGGTTCATCCCGAGTTTCGCGCCTGCAGCTCGCTCCCTGCAGACCAAAGTTGTGCCTTGTTGCGGGCACGCACCTGGCACGGCTCAAAAACGGTGTGTGTTTTTTGCTGCTGGAAGTCCCCTCAAAAAGGCATGGATGTGGATGGTATGTGGAATTTGGTGACTCTGCGATAAGACTCTGATAAGACCGATTCTTAGTCCATTTTCATGGGAAAGGAGATCAGTTCGAGTCCATAGTTGGGGGGTTGAAAGCGGCCCCTACAGGGCCTTTCAAACGCGAGATGAGAGAAAAAGCAAATGAACATCTAAGTTGTAGCATGTTATAGCTGACCTGATGTACACGCTAGTAGTTCAAACTCGGATACAGCCATTCCCCAGAGCCTTTCCCATGGTAAGAATCAGTGGAGATTCTATGATGCCTATCCCATCAGTGGCCAGCCCCTCTGGCAACTCCTGGCATATACTGCTTGAGCCCATACGAGATTATTGTACCAGAGCCTTTTTTTAACCAGCTGATATCCTCTGGTAAACTAACATAGCTATGGATAGTCACCATTCTTAATGGGAAAACTCACTATAAATGGCCATTTTCAATAGCTACTATGTTTGATTACCAGCTGATAGATGCCCAGTTTTGCATCAAAAACATCCCAAAACATCCCATGAAGGCCTCATGATCCCACTGGGGACTGATCCCCGAAAAATGCTGAGCTTGGCTCCGGAACAGCATCGTGGTTACATTGACGTGCTTTGATCAGTGTTTAAATAATGAATGGCTATAAATGGTTGAGCTACATTAATTGATGGTTTCCTCCAATTATTGATGGTTTAATCTTTGATGGTCAGTTGTAAACATCATTGGTTTAATGGTTAATTTGGTTACTCCTCAACCATCTGTGGAGGACATCAGCAACAAACATATGTCATCTTGAGCAATGGAGGAACGAACTAGCCTGAAGTTTCGGCTTCCAAAAGATTGGAGGTGTTTGTTCTTTTTTTTTTGTGGCTATGCCCAATAATAAACCACTGAGGATGGTTTATTATTGCCTAAGGCAACAATTTGGGATGGCTTTAATCCCAGCTCTGATCCATTGGGGATCGTCCCAGCATTGGTGGAAACTGTGGAAACCATGGGCATTCCACATCCATCTCTTCGTTTATCCTGGTAATCACATGGCAATGGAAAGGCCGTTTTTCCATGATTTTTCCATGAAAACCTAAGGCTACCCTAGGCCCTACAGCACCCATGAAGAAAGTGATGAAATGCCACAACCACGATTCGTGCCTTCACATAATGAGGCCCACTTCCCGGCTGAAATCCACAGAAGCAGGAGGAGCGTGCATCAGCATCCCTGAGGTGCTCATCATCCACAAAAATATAGATTTTACCAACAAGAATAGGGACTGAAGCGGCAAAAGTGGAGATATCAATCAACAAAAATCGGCATATCAATTAACACAGTAGGGATATTGAGCAACAAAACCATATGATATTCCAAAACTGGATGGGTTGAAACTTCTTAGGATGTTCCATATTTGCAGGGGATGAACCTTCATTTGCCAACCATGTTTCGTGTGGAAACCAGGGTGCTTGCATACACCTGAACTGCTGGCTGGTCGTGAGATCGCCCAGAGAGATTGGTTTCCGAGGGGGATCCCTGGGGATCCATCTAGATGTCTGCAGCCATCTGTCAGTTGGTCAACCTGGTCATCCCAGTGTTTTCCAGAAGAATTATATGAAAATTTCTTAAAATGAGGGTACCCCACTATGGATGGTTTATAATGGAAAATCCTATTAAAGTGGATGATTGGGGGACTCGGAGTACCCCTATTTTAGGAAACCTCTACCAATAGGGTATCCCCCGTGGGAGCTGGGACACAACTGTGTTCCGGGCAACAAGAGTTCATGGGTCACCTTGGTCAAGCCCCTGTCCTCGCCACCAGATGGGTGAAAATTCTCTGGTCATTTAGCTGATTGCTACGGGAAATTGTCCATTCCTACATGATTTACCTATTGAAAATACTGATTCTTGATAGCTATGTGAAATTACCAGAAGCTAATTACTGAATTTCAGTACTGCTTGTTTGGGTACCAGAAGTTAATGGATTATGATAATCCCCAATATCTATATATATGTATACAAATTCTCCAGTAAACAAACATAGCTATGGAAAACGGCCCATTTATAAATGATACACCTATTAAAAATGGTGAATTCGTAATTACCATGGGGTGGATCATAGGAATATATTATTTACCTATTAGAAATTGTGATTGTCCATAGATTCCATAGCTACCTTAAATTACCATAGGGTAAATGGCAGTATACCCCCCCTAGAAAATCACCAACCAAAAGGTGCGAGCAGTCGATCCTACAAATCATGGGGGATTATATGGAAGTATTTCCAAGCCCTACCCTGCACTGAGGTTCATCACGAGAATGCAAGGCGTTGGCGTAGCGAAGGAACACTGCGAAGCTAAAACTCTCGGTTGATGGCTGCATTATAAACACATGAGTCATCATG
>Ga0126342_10006584_pt1 | contig 20627 bp, 18 predicted proteins | sample Cyp1metagenome_FD_92528 | JGI IMG/M metagenome (GOLD analysis project Ga0126342, IMG submission 92528) | Coral microbial communities from Lord Howe Island, Old Settlement Bay, Australia - Cyphastrea 1 metagenome | ecosystem: Host-associated > Invertebrates > Cnidaria > Coral ...
CATTGCGCCGTTTTTGTGGAATTGCGCCATGTTTTCTACATTGCGCCATTCTTGTGGACTTGCGCCTGATTTTTTTGTAGGTTGGGAATGCGCCCGAAATTTTGGATACATGAGTCTCTAGGTGTATATATATATAGTTATATATATAATTATGATATTTATAAATAACTACCTGGAAAACCGTATGAACATGTTTTTTTGTCCATTATGGGTTTTACCCGTAACGGACGTTTTTTTTGTTCAATTGCGTTTTTTTTGGTTTTTGATTGTGAAGGGTTGTTCAAATCCTTTGACAACACTGTGTTCGGACATCCCCCGACAGTTTCCAAAAGAGGAATTTCAGTCCAAAGTGGAGCAAATTGGGAGTCGTGATCGGGCACCCAAATCCGGCCACAAATGCTGCCATATTTCCCACCAAATTTGGATGTACCCATAAAATGCCAGTATTTTTTCAACATCATGTTGAAAAAAAAACAGTAAGCAAATGTCAACATACTGCCCCAAATACTGTCTCTAGACGAGACACTCATACTGTCGGAGCCAGTCCGACAAATCCAAGAGTTCAGGAAAGCTATTAACTAAATTAATCTGTAAGTAGAGGGTTTGCAGCCGGACATGGCCGTATTTGGAAAAAAACACGTAACGGACAAAAAAAATGTCCAAACCCGTACGGACAGAAAAATTTGTCTTTATGGTTTTCCAGGTATATATATATAGTGTATTTTGTCAAACGATGCGCAGGAGGAAGGTTAATATCCTATTTGCAAGATTTGTTCGCAGATTTTGGTTGGTGAGCAAAAAATGGCGGAAGATCGTAGATGGATGGATGGATAGATAGATATAGATAATTAGATAGATATAGATAATTGGACAGACACAGATAATTGGATAGATATAGATAATTAGATAGATATAGATAATTGGATAGATATAGATAATTGGATAGATATAGATAACCGGATAGATACTTAGATAGATTTGAAAGATTGTATAGATTAGATAGATTAGATAGATAGATCAGATTAGATTAGAGTAGATTAGATTATATTAGATTAGATAGATAGATAGATAGATATCCCAAGAAATGATGAGAATAATTCCCAATATACAAATCCCTCCCGATAAAATAGTAGATATAAAGACCCAGCTTGTTGCCCAACAGGTTCTTCTACCTCTTCGGTCGTTATCATCACTGGGCCCAACGCCTGTTGCGCCTGCGATTCATTTCGCTCGCCGAGCGGCCGGACCGGAACTTCACATATCGCCTGCTGGGGCTGGCGCCGCGGTGGCAGTGCATGGGATGCTGAAGGTAAAACATGGTACCCGGCCTGGTAAACATACATTACTATTGAAAATGGCCATTTATAGTTTGTTTACCAGTTAAACATGGTGATTTTCCATAGCTATGTTAGATTACCAGAGGGTATTCCCTCACTGGCCACAAGTTTCAACTATTTTCAGGTAAATGAATTATCATAACTCAGCCCGAATAAATGTAAATATTACAAGGTGGCGCCCCCCCAGTTAAACATTGATTCATACACCCTATTGGCTATGCATATGTGCCTCCCATTACTTAGCTACAGAACACTATAGATATATCTACTAAAAGCATCCATTAATAAGCCAAAACCATCAACCCTAGTTATGCTATCTACGGGGCACCAACTTGTAGACAAAATGTCGGATATGCCTGCGAGTATGAACCCTAACGACTGATATTTTTCCAGGATGAGTTGAAACAACCCATAAGGTATGGGATTTTCATTCTCGAACGCTTATGAGACTCGATTTTCATTAGATATTAGGATGCAAGATGCTTGTAGAAAATTATCAGAATTTACAGGAACATTTGCAGGGTAATTATAATTAGGATCTTCAATCCTCTATATAATTATATAGATCGCTGTGGAATACGATCCATGTATAGACGAATTACCTATAAAAAATGTGTTTTTCCATAGCTATGTTAAATTGCCATAGGGTAATTATGGGGAAAATGTTGGGATGCTCTACCTATAGTCTTGTCTTTTTTACCAGCAGCAACGGGACAGGCCAGGAGAACATTCAGAATGAAAAGGTGCTTACCGGATAATGTGATTGTGGGATGACTAAGGGGCTATGAACCAAATACATGCCCACCTAATAGGGGACCATGTTCAATAGGCCCACGCCCTTAAATTGTGGCACGCGCATTTATGAACCACCATTTTCGCCGTAGAAAACCGTAAAAAGCCAACATTGCCTAACCAATTTCAAAGTTCAATGGCTGAGTTGTCACATGTTATCATGAGGTGCTGATGGCTCAACTCCTAGGGCAGTTGCTGAGCAAAGTCCTGGCAAAACGGAGCTCAGATGAGAGGTGCCCTGGTCAACTAAGATAGCTATGGAAAATTCCCATGAAATTAAATAAATATTAGGTAAATATAATAGGTAAATCATAATTAAATCATGGTAAATATGACATAAATGGAGCATTTTCCATAGCTATGTTAAATTAACAGAGGGTAGTGGGGAATTGATGTGGACATAATATGGATGCATATATTATAATATGGTTATGATTAGACAATATATATATAGGACACAGAAACTAACTAATCAATATGGTAGTTTGGTGTAATGATCTGAAGATTGGGTACACCCACTCACCAAATTTAATCCGTATGATGATCACCAAATGGATTCTAATCAGCTGATCGGCCGGAAAATAGCCTTGACAGCGACCCCAAAATGAATCCAGTACAGCCTTGACAGCGACCCCAAAATGAATCCAGTACAAAGCACGGATTTCAAGTGGTGCGCTTAATATGAGAGGACTTGGATCAGGTGAATTGATTTGCGTCATGAAAACTGTTGGCTGGACTAAGCTAAGAGCTACAGAAATTTAGCAGGGCACCATAGGGCACCTTTGAATTTCAACGAGGTAAATTCATCACCAGCCGAGGCAGCTTGATGGCAGCGCCTCGCTTCAAGCCGCCTTGGCCGGCGCAGCCAGCGCCCCTTTGGTGCCGCGTAGCGCCCTGGGGCGGGGGAGGCTGCCACAATGCAATATTTGAGTCTTGGATGAAGGAAGGGGGAAAGGACACATAAATTTCCGGTACACCTCTATTCTGACATTGAATTGATATGAACTGATTGCATTTATAGCATTATAAAGCATTAAACATGTTCAAACCTATGAGTTCAACCTGTATAAAGGTTGGAGATTCAAGTCAGCAAACTTGCAGATGATTCAACCAAGCAAATGGGGATGCGGCCGTCGATTGATGGGGGGGATGAACATGAGTTTGTCTAGTAGCCTAAATGATGAGGGGCCTGATGGTGTTCCTTTCAACAATTGACGGGACCACGGATAACCAGGGTATTTCCGCAAAGCCATGGTTGCTTCAAACGAGGTGCCTTTTAGTCAGCAAATGTGTCGGGTTGGAAAAAACACATGTATACCAAAAACTTGATGGTAGTGACTAACTTGGATGAAACTTGTGATTTTCCATGGCATGTTTACCAGAGGCTGGAGAAACATACATGTATATATATAATTTTATATACATATATGTAAACTATATTTTTAATTTAATATAATATATATAATATAGTACAATATAATATAACATGCTTTATATAATATAGTATAGTATAACTAATATGTATAAATAAATAAATAAATATATATATATATATGTGTGTATAGAGGAGCTACGTAGTCCTCAATCCTGGAATACTTACATTGCATATCTTACATCATGGATATCCGTTGCATTTGTAAAATTGCCAAACCAGACGTCTTTTTAAACACAGAGGGTGGTAAGCACGGAGACAATCTAGATACTATATGTGAACAGACGGAAAGGCACATAAAGAAATGGAAAGCGAGAGATGAATGGATGAGTGGACACATGGAATTGGATGGGTCCTATAGTAAGAATATAAGGTGGACAGATGCGTTGATATACAGATCAAGCAAATGCCTCCATGCCACCGGCTTTCAACTGCAGAGACGTCGCTCTTCTGAACGTTGTTCAGTCATTCTATCTCCATCGGGGGTTTGCAATCCATTTTTTGGGCATCCAGATTTTGACCCATGACCCACAAATCAAGTTTTTGATTCAGATCAGCAAACACCTTCTGGCCCATACACGGATGACCAGTCTGACCAGGCATGTCTTGCCCAGCGGATGATGTCACTGCCACGCCCTGCGGGCATTTGTTCCCTGGCTTTCACTGGGGCATAGGGACACCCGTGGGCATCCTGATCTTGTTTCCGTGATTGAGGTTCTGCTGGGATTGCATTGCGAGCTGGTCTGGTGGCACAGGGGTGGAGCTGCTTTGGAAGTTGTTTGAGTGAAGAACTTCAACATATTTCAACTAAATTTCAAGCACCAAAGCTTAAAGCTCTTTGGCTGTTTTTTTCAACATGCTTCAACATGTTTTAAAGAGGTTCATGGTCCATCCCAATGAACCGCTTCCACTTGATCAATATTTTAATGTACTGACTGAAACTGACTAGCAGTAGATTTGAAGAGGGCTACAGCCTGCCACTTAGTGTGGGCGAACAGTTTTTGTCTGTCTTGATCACTATTATAGTATATGATATACTCAATTTGGAGCATTTTTGTGGTGCTCCGTTTGTGCTGTCCAGTTGTGGTCACTGTTACAAGGAAGGGGAACATCCGAAAGTATATCAATGTATATTATAGTTATTATATATTATTACCACTAATTCATTCATTATTAAACCTTAGTTCTGTCTCGGCCCAGCATTGCCACGGCACCATCGCGAACGGCGGCACAAGGCCCCTTGAGTTTCCCATTCATTTCCCCAGGTGTTCGCTGAAGCCTTCGTGCCCCCTGTGCCGTGCGCAAAGCCCTCCTCAGAAGCTGCTGCCTTTGTTGCACTACGCCGCACCGATGTGATGCGGTCCATGCGGCACCAAAAAGGAGAACGCAGAGTGGTGGGGATTTCGCGTGAATGTGGTCATAGCAATGCCATCTTTTTGGTTTGGGCATATAGCTTCCCAATACCAATGGGTGCAACCAAACTGAGTAATTACCTATGTGTTCAACCTTAATCTTAGTACAGCAATCAGATGCAACCCATCATGTTTTGATGGCTTTTTTCCACCCATTTATAATCATTTATACATGTTTAAAGTTGGATTGTTTACTATTGCTTTACTAACATGATAAGAGCCAGGCCTTCGAACGTTTGATCGACCCCTTCGTCAGCGGCGATGGGGGGCCCTGTGACGCCTCGGGCCGTTGGTTTTTTGGGGACGGGGGTAGTTGCGGAAATTGAGGATGTCGACCTAGAAAATATATGTACCTGCAACAAGAGAGTGCTTTAATTTCCTGTTTATGCCTGATTAGAATGGATTGAAAACCAGAACATTTGCATTTGACACTCTTTTAATTTGTTTTCTGTGTTCAACTAGGATTAACAATGATTGCATATAACTTGAATTTGAACAGAATTGCCATTCTTGAGAGACACCCAGCCAACCAGTGGATCATCTAGAATCTAGAACAGGAGTGCAGACTATCTTGAATGAAAACGCCAAGTTGGGTAAGTCAATGATTTTGATCATTGCGCTTCCTGCTGCCAATCCCAATTTGCCACCATGTTTCATGGTTTAATCATGGTTTAATCCACATCTTCGACTCATTTTCCCCCATTCCTGGTGTAGCTCCCAGACGCTTCGACATGCTTCGACGCTTCGACCGGCGCGACGCATCGCCCGGCGACTCAGGTCTATGCGGGCGACCCTTCGACGCTGTCCGCGGAAGCTGCCACTGGCCGCGTCCAGGCGAGGACGTGGAATCCAGGTGAAATCATAATGAACCAGTAGATTCACAATCAGAATCCCAATATCAATGGATTGGTTGAAGGGAAAATCTACAGGAAACCATAGATTTTCCCAGCAAATTTGGGGTTTTCCTGAAGAGTTTCCCTTAAACCAATCCATTGATAATAATGTTACTATATTATAGTGATGAAAAATACTTATCATTATCCAAAAATAGTACTTATAATCATATTATAGATGAAATGTGATGAAATATAGTGTAGAATATAATGTTATATAGTGGATAATTATCTATAATATAACATATAATCTATTATATAATTAGTTATAATCATGTTTTTATATTATAGATGAAAAATAGTTAATATAATCCCAAGAACACTAACTATACATATATATATATATATATGGTTGGTGCTTTGGAACCATGGATTTTTTTTGACTTTCCATTCAGTTGGGAATGTCATCATCCATTCAGAGGGGTGGGTTGAAACCACCAACCAGTAATCAGAATGAACCAGTAGATTTCAAATCATGTATAAATCTGATGGTAATGATGATTTGGATGATGAAAATCTAGTAATTATGATGGTTTGGATTTACACACCATAGTAACCATAGAAACCATGTGTTTAGATAAGAATAGATAAGATTTATATAACATGCTTTGTAATGACCAAATGAAGCATGAGATTTATAAAGTTTGTCTCTATGCAGTATATGTACTTGTTTATTATTCAAATATCTAGTATGATGAAAATCTAGTATGATAGTTTGGATTTACAAACCATAGACACCATGTTTCGAGATGAGATATAACATGTCTTGTTCCTATAATAACAATAAATCTATCATAACCACAATGACCAGACTAACCATGACATTTATAAAATGTATACATATTTCTTTCAAAATCTAATATGATTCATCTAGTATGATTCAAGATGATCCATTGATTTTTCTCATTGTGTAAGCGTGTGTTTATCAATGTATATTTACATTCGTTATGTATTTGTTTATAGGGTGAGGCCTATCAATTCTCCCTCCACTAAGGAAAAACTTGAGCGAACTTGTCCGAATTCCGCAATATTTGATAATCCAGAAAAGGCCCCAGCACCTTGCACGAACCAGAGTTGAAGTCAGCATGTTTGTGGCAGCTTGACATGCCAACATATGCCCACATATGCACACATAACACATATACAAACGTATATACAAACACGGGGTCGTAAGCTGGAAAATCATATGTGCTGATGTGATTGTTGCATATTGTTGCTTCATTGGAAGACTATGCTGCTGTTCCTGCATGGATGAAACCGAAGTTGCCAGCCCAGGTTGAGTTGCTGGGATAAGTTCACCTGCTGAACATGGGGTTTTCCAAGTGCCAGGTTTAATCTTGCCAAGAATTGACAATCCCCCAAGACATGCCTTCCAAAATGAATGATAATCCTTTGGAATCGGGAATGGTTCATCTCGGAACAAACCCATTTTGGCATTATTTTGGTTGATTAAGCTAATCTTCCAAATTCTACATGGGCCTAATTTTCATGCCATAGAGGTTACCGTTTGGTAATTTCACAGAGCTATGGAACATCACCTGGTCGCCCCTGCCAGGTGCTGGAGAAAAATGCCGGCTCCCTGGTGGTCCGGGCACCCCGATGGCTGGAGCGAGTCTGGCCCCGGATGGTCAAAGGATGAGCGGTCACTGAACATGTATGAACCATGCATTCAAGTATGGCCATTTCAGGAACCGATTTATTGGAGGTACCCTACCATATATAAGGCCTAAGGCCTATGTAAGGGAATATCCCCACAAAATATGGCCTTATCTGGTACAGTACCTACATTTCAGGATCCCATTGATGCATGCACTATCCAAAACTATCCAAGTTTAGTGTTAGATTTTTTAAGCATAAACATGAAGCATCGAAGTTTTGGGTGTTCCCAAGCTTGGCCCCATACCGTATGTTTAGTACTGGCCACAAGGGCTAAAAGAATTCCATTCGGTTCTATCTTCTACTTTATGGCTGTCCGCAGACAATTGCATGGAACTTCCATAGTGTGCCATAGTGTACCCGGGTACCCTTCGGTATTTTGGCAAATCTATGGAACATGGTCACTTCACAGATCATTTACCCCGTAAACATTGTGATTTTACATAGTCATGCTAAATTCTCAGAGGGAAACTATATATTTATTTGATGAATCAAGCTATCGCAGCATACGTGCCATCGTTGAAAATCTGTTGAGTTGATTTAAATCGCCCATATTTGGGGTGGTCATCCATCATAGATTTGATAAGGATTCACATTCCAACTAAAATTCGAAGGATTTCCATGGGCTGGATGACCATGCGACATAAGTCCCATGTAGCTTGATCATGGCACAATCCAACAATGACCTCATCCAGAAGGTGGTCTGTTTCAGGATGACATCAAACATTGTGTTTTGCCCACGTTCACGTTGCTCAGAATGTAAACATACACAAATGCACACATATTGTCTATATATATATAGAATTATCTATATCATATATATATATATAATTATATATATATCAGATGTAAACACACACATGCGTATATATATATATATCCATCATTGATATATCATGTTCACCGCAATGGGTTATCATTCTATCCCATTGTAACCCATATCAAGTCATATCTCAGATCTTGCTTCCCTTTCACGGTGAGGCTGGTGCCATCAAACTTTTCCAGGACTGAGATGATACATGCGGCGCCCATTGGTCGATGATTATAGCTATGGTTTTCGATGGCCCTAATCGAAATAGATGATTTACCCATTAACAGCATGGTGATTTTCCATAGCAAACTGTAAACGTTTACCAGAGGGTACTATCTAAAGAATTCCAAGGTATTGAACCTCCCAATTTTCTGGTTAAGCTCAGTCTTCCTGTTAAGATTTGGGTCTCTATGAAAATGTGTGTTGCCTGAAAATCCTTCATTTTGTTAGCGGTGAAATTATGTACCTTCCGGTGATTTAAAGTTGTTATCGAAAATCACAATGTTTAAAAGAAAAATCAGCCATGTTTCATAGCTATCTTAAACTATCGAAGGGTGAGTTTCCAACCAATGGTAGTGTTTTGCCAGTTAAATCCCAATGTTTGCCACACTTTGTTTCCTTGCATCATGCTAACAAATATCCCAAGTCTGTCCATTGTTTAAAAAATGAGTTTAAAGTTGGTGCTGATTATGGTTCGTTGGATGAAGTTAACACTTGAGTTTTTTCCGGATTAATTCCATGCTTTTTGTTTTTTTTTCGTTAGCTCCCAATGTTTGGTTTCGTTTCTGCTGGTGCAACATCATTGAAGCCATATTTTGCTTGGTAAAATGCAAGGGTTTGCTGCCTAAAAGCCACATTTGTTTATGTTTTTTGCGGATTGAATGACCAAAAATCTTTAAGAAACATGTCTAGACTATGCTAGACTTATTTACCCCCTAGCTGGGATGGCTTCAGATCCTAAACTGGCAGGCTATTGGCCTACTCTTGGATTTTCTCAACTTGATATTTGATTTATTTTCCAAATAGGAAATCCACCGTTTTGAAAATCCGGGCGTATCTCTACTTTTTTGAGAGAGTTCTTCGAAGCCCAGCTACCCTCCAAAATTCACAACATACATAACCTTGGAGATGGCGATGGGGAGAGAGATAACACAACATTGAGACTACTTTTGAACCAAGACATGACATAAAATGACCAGCCAAAACTCATGGGCCCTGGTTCGCTAGGACCGAGCATCTAAACCTGCAGAGCCTAGGGACCCGCGCCTGCCAGAGGTGAAAGGCCGGCTGTTGATGTCAATGGCCATTTGCAGGTGCCACAGCCGAGCACTGTACAGGCAACCACTACTGCGGCTTCCTGGAGTCACAGATTACCAGACATTATGTACAGAAATTATCTCAGTGTCAGAAACCTTTTTGAATCCGCCTCGATTCTGCGGTGAAATGCGTTTCATGCCTTGATCCGTGCGAGGCCAAACGGTCGGATCCTTTCGAAAAGGCCTCAAGCAGTTTAGCGATGCGCTGTTACCTGGCCATCACTTTGGCTTGGCAGATGGGCGTAATAACCTTTTAGCAGGGCATCAGCAATTGTGACAAATGAAAACAAAGATGAACCGCCGTCAATATACCCAATGATGTGTTTGGAAGATGATTTTCCTGTTGTGCAGGAATGAAAAGGACATTGTTTCGAATGATTTGTTTTCAATGCTTTGTTTGAACTTGTTTGTTTACTGCCAGCAGATCCAGGTGCCTCAGCACCCCAAGGTGTGAGGACGTGGCGAAGCATGGCAGCCCCGTTCGGTTGCAGTGGAAGCTGACGAAGTTGGTATCTTGGCAGATGCCCCAACAGTTGTGTTTGTTGGCTCATAAACACACATAAACACACAAAATTCATCCAGTATGTGTAGATATGGATGGATAGATCGATAGATAGATCGATAGAAAGATAAATCGATAGACCGATGGATGGATAGATAGATGGATAGATGGATAGATGGATAGATAGATGGATAGATGGATAGATGGATAGATGGATAGATGGATAGATGGATAGATGGATAGATAGATAGATAGATAGATAGGTAGGTAGGTAGAAATACAGATAGATAAATAGATAGATAGACAGATAGATGGATAGACAGACAGACATATAGATGGATATATAGATAAGACACTATAGATACTATAGATTAGATGGGTACGATCAATAAGATAAACAATAAACTAAGGTAACTAAGATAAATAAGAAAAACAATATATATATATATATTTATAGATGGATAGATAGATAGACAAACAGACATGCAGATAGATAGATAAGATAGATAAGATAAACACAAGATGAGTAATATAATTAAGATAAATAAACCAGATAGGAACAATAAGATAAATAAGATAAGTAAGATATATAAGGTAAACAAGATGGATAAGATACTGTAAATAAGATAAAACAAATAGACAATATAGATACGATAGATATGATAGATATGATAAATACACAAGATTAGGTAAATGAGATAGATAAAATAGGTAAGATAAACAAGATATATAGGATTGATAATATAGATAAGATATATAGATAGATGTATAGATAGACAGATGGATAGATAGACAGATGGATAGATAGATGGATAGGTAGGTAGATAGATCGATAGATAGATGGATATACCGATGTATAGATAGATTGATAGATAGATAGATAGACAGATCGATAGATAGATGGATAGATGGATAAGATACTATAGATACTATTATAGATACTATAGAATACTAAAGGTACTATAGATACTATAGATACTATAGATAAGATAGATTTCATAAAGAAGATAAATTATACAAGTAAGATAAATAAGATAAATAAGATAACTATGAGAACTAAAACAAATAAGATACCTTAAATAAAACGATACGATCGATAGATAGATAGATCGATCGATGGATAGATACATAGACAGATAAACAGACAGACAGATATATAGATAGATAGATAGATAGATAGTTAGTTAGTTAGATAGATAGGTAGGTAGGTAGATAGGTAGATAGGTAGATAGCTAGATAGCTAGATAGGTGGATAGGTGGATAGGTGGATAGGTGGATAGGTGGATAGGTAGATAGGTAGATAGGTAAATAAATCGATAGACCGATGGATGGATAGATAGATAGATAGATACATAGATAGATAGATAGATAGAGAGAGAGATAGATAGATAGATAGATAGATACCTGGATGGATAGATAGGTAGGTAGACATATAGATAGATAAATAGATAGATTGACAGATAGATGGATAGACATACAGACAGGCAGACAGACAGACAGACAGATAGATAGATAGATAGATAAGATAGCTAAGTTGGATACAATAGATAATATATAATCAGATAAGATAAATAAGATAAATAAGATAAATCAAATAGATAAGATAAATAAGATAAACACGATATACAAGATAATTGAGATACATAAGATAAATCATATAGATAAGATAACTAAGATAAATTAGACTGCTAAGATAAATATTTGGAATACGATAGATAGGAAAACAATTTAGATAATAATATACAAAACATAAATAAGATATATAATATAGATAAGATCAAAAAGATAGATAGATAGATGGATAGATAGATAGATGTATAGATTAATATATAGATATATAGATGGATAGATGGATAGATAGATAGATGGATAGATGGATGGCTAGATAAATGGATGGATAGATAGATAAATACATGGATAGATCGATAGATAGATGGATAGATCAATGGATAGATAGATCGATCAAACGATAGATAGATGTATAGATAGATGGATAGATAGACCGATGGATAGATATATGTGTATATATATATGTTTATATTTATAAAGATAGATAGATAGATAAATAGAAAAAGAAATAGATAGATAGATAGATAGATAGACAGTTATATAGATAGATAGATACATAGATAGATGGATAGATCGATAGATGGATGGATGGATAGATAGATAGATAGACCAATGGATAGATAGATAGATGGATAGAACAATAGATAGATAGATAGATAGAGAGATAGATAGATAGATAGATAGATATATTGATTGATTGTTAGATCAATGGGAATTTCAGGATCCTAACATGGAGGTACTGTACCATATAAGACCATATTTTGTGCGGATATTTCCTTACATAGGTCTTATATAGGCCTTATATATGGTAGGTACCTCCAATTTAGTTTGCTGAAATGGCCATTCAATGGATATATAGATAGATGGATAGATGGATAGATGTATAGATCGATCGATAGATAGATAGATAGATGGATAGATCGATAGATAGCTAGATAGATAGATGGATAGATAGATTTATATCTATATATATATGTATATATAGATGAATAGATAAACGGATGGATGGATAGATAGATGGATCGTTAGATGGATATATAGATGGATAGATAGATAGAACGATATATAGATGGATAGATGAGTAGATAGATAGGCATATAGATAGATGGATAGATAGGTAGATAGATGGGTAGGTTCATTGCTAGATGGATAAATTGATCGATAAAAGGATAGATTGATAGATATATCGATAGACGGATAGATAGATGAATACATAGATCTATAGATGGATAGATAGATAAATGAAAACAATGATAGATAGATGGTTAGATAGATAGGTGGATATATTGATAGATAGATAGATGCGTAGGTAGATAGATGGATATATTGATATATATATAGATATAAATATATTGATATAGGTAGATAGATGGATAGGTAGATAGATAAATAGATAGATGGATAGATTAGATAGATTGATAGTTAGATGGATAGATAGATTGATAGATTGATAGATTGATAGATTGTTTGGTTGATAGATAGATGGATAGATGGATAGGTAGATGGATAGATAGATTGATAGATTGATATATTGATTGATAGATAGATGGATAGATTGATAGATAGATGGATAGATAGATGTATAGATAGATTGATAGATAGGTTGATAGATCGATAGATAGATGGATAGAAACATGATTGATACATAGGTATGTAGATAGATAGACACGTGTATATATATATATTATGTCCGCCATAAATCATGGTCAAACCAGTTCATAGCCAACTTGGCTACAGGGCCTTTGTAGGATCATCCCAAAGGTGAGGAGCCATGGTGCCCAAAAAGGTACCAACGGGCATTACGATATGTTACACTACGATACGTTACATTAGACATGTTGCATTTGCAATACGTGTTGCGTTATGTTACGTTACATTATATACATACGTAGAGACATACGGTCATACAGTTGTACAGTTTCACAGTTACTAGCCAGACGGGCCGGAACGAAGACATAGTCCGCAAACTTATGCAGTTCATAGCGCTTGGCTTTCCACAGGATATTGGATTATCGAAATGAAAAGGATACCATCGCCCATAGTGCGTAGTATCTACTGGTCGGTGATTTCTGTTTGTTTCTGTGGGGAAGGGGTCTAGTAGCTTGCCAAACATTGGCCCAACCAGATGGCCAACGAGCTCCAATGGAAAGTGATGAATACCCTCCCGGGTTGGTCAGCCAATGGAACGACGTTCACCACCAGTTTCTCAGGCCTACGACAAGCAGACAGAAGTGGAAACTGGCGAGTTTGGGACGGAACATGTGAGCATGATGTGGTTTTGTCGGAAAAATATTGAAGATTGGAATACCCTATGGCATATGCTATATCTACTGGTTAATCATCATTGTTTCACATGGCCCAGCACGTGTGCTCTCAAGATTGGACGGGCTTAGATATAAGGATGATCTATCCAGTGATGCATGGTTGAAAAACATTATCATCACATAGCACATGGGGAAAAACAACAGTCAACATATTCTTGCCGTCCGGAAATCTAGCAATGGAAAATTCCCATGTCCAGCATCCATGCATACACCAGTAATTATAAAGGTTTTGCATCTTAAAAATGAAGCCTTTCCAATGCCAGGAGGCTACTTGCGGCTACTTGTTGCTAGTTGATGTTGGCCAATTGGCCAATTGACGAAGCTAAGGAAGGATGATCAATGTCCATGGATCTCCCCATTGTAGCACCAATATTAATCCCATTAACCCCTTCCCCCTATACAATATTTAACCCGTCGCCCCTCCCCTCAACCCCAAGCACAAACTATTAGAACCGAACACATATCTATAATATATTAGGGCCTAAGGGAATATTAGGGCATATGTTTTGTATTGGGGGGTCGTTTGACATTCTCTCCTCAGCAGTTTGGGACCCCAGGATTTGATTGAGTTGCAACGTACTTTCTTAGAGTGACCCTCACCCACACTATTCTGACATGGTTTCTGACATACCACGTGGAAGTATATATGGTTATATTCTGACATTCTTTCTGGCATTGACATTCTTTCTGGCATATACTCCGACATTCTATTTGCCATTCTTCCTGGCATTGTATTTGGCATATTCTGACATACTTTGTGGCATAGATTCTGACAGTCTTTCTGACATTCTGTTTGGCCTGTATTCGGACAATTTTGGGTTCCGGAAAAAATATTTGATATTGAATATTTGGGCGAACTTGATGTTAGGGGGAATGGCTACTATCCGCAGTATATCCCCATTGTATCCACATTCTATCCCTATTATATTCCCTAGCCCCACGATTCATCCCCATTATATCCGTATCCATATTGATACATAACCCCATGATTTAAATCACACCCAAATTCAATTCTCATTACATTCCCACTAGATCTTGGTTTCATGATTCCCAATGATATCCCATTTGGTATTGGGAATCATTCCCCCATGATTAATGATGATTAATGGATGTCATGATGCTAAATGGATAAATCACCATTTTTAATGGGTAAATCAACTATTTCTATGGCCATTTTCAATGGCTATGTTTGTTTACCAGAGGGTAAATGATGGTAAATTCACGGTATCATGATATCCATTTGGTCACCCCTTAGACTATGCGGCCAGATGCACGTCTTGGACTATGACACGCCGGAGGGACCAAAGCGCTTGCGAAGTGCTTCGATTCAGAATCGAGGGGCCGAGTTTACCGCCGGGGCGGTGGTGGAAAAAGCTATATATGTGAAATGTGTGAAGCAACAACTCACAACATCAGGAAATAAACAAATAATGGGAACATTACTGATGTTTGTTTCGTTTAAAATTACTTTATTATATAGCTATCAAAAAAAATATTTCTATATTTCTAGGTATTCCATGCATGATCAGCATGTGTCCTCTTCATCCGTCCCACTAGATTGAAGGTAGCTTATGGGCCATTAGATGGGTACTGTACCATTGCCTTTGGCGTCTTCATTTTCATCATCGTAATCACCAGCAGCATCAGCATCAGCATCAGCAGCAAAATCCCAAGACAGAGAATACAAAAAAATAATAACAGTCAAACACCAGTAGCAATAAAACATTCACGGCAACAATTACAATGCTAATAAGATATAGTGCTACTTAATGCTAGTAGTACTACGAATATCAGTAACAAATAAAATAGTAATAGTGAAGATTTAAGATAATAAGAATATTTTCAATATCAAAGTGATAATAGTCATTATCATGTTCTTCATCATTTTCATCATCACTAGACCTACCATTGACAGTTGTATGTGTTATTACTATATTACCATTTCAATGCTAGTAATAGTACGTTTGCCATCATCGTCATCACCATTACCATCACCATCACCACCGCCACCACCACCACCACCATCATCATCCTATCACTGCCACTGCCCAAGGCAAAGCTTTGATCCTGACCTCTCCCAGCTACATCACTGCGCCACTGCTGAAGGAGGCGGCCAGATCATGCTTTATTTATACTTGAACCCGCATGATCCCTGGTCACGTGCATATATTATTTGTGTATGTATATATATATATATATATTACGGATAGACACGCACATACATATATATATATACATACAGACATATACACATAATACACACACACACAGACACACACACACACGCGCTAGTCTGAGTCTCCGAGTCTGAGTTTGAGTATATCTATATATACATGTGTGTGCCTGCGTGTATCACCTGTATTTACACATGTATTTGCATGCAGGTGTGCAGTCCCGCTGCTGAAGCGCTGGAGGGGATTCGCTATCCTCGCGTGGCGGCCGTCACGGTGCGCGATGTGGATCATGACGATGTCATGATGATGTCATGAAGGTTGGAGGGTGAACTAGCAAAAATCTGGTAGTTTATCTACATTTATTGGAGCTGTAAATAACATTAAATGACATGTGTCGTTTTTTTCTTTATCTGCGTTTGTGTGGTAGTTCATTTACGTTTATAGTGGGAATGATGATGTTTTTTGGGGGAAGAATGGAATATAACCAGCCACAAGCACATTAAACCACCAACAATAGCCAATCGACAATCCCATACTCCATTTTGGTGACGGGAAAAGAATAGGGAACAAGCAGCTCTTTTGTCTCAAACCACAATTATATATATACACAACAAAGTGAGGGAACCCGAAGATTCATCCATGAAACCGGTTTCCTAAGCTATGAATTGGATATCACCCATGGATGTTGACTCCTGCAAATGGCACAAAACCAACAACACAATGCAATGTCCTTTCCACATTGACATGTTTCCCACAAAAATGGGCACAACACATGGTATATCCCCACTTGGAAGAAGCCAAATGGGTTGTGTGCAGTTTATCCCAAAATACAGGACAACTACAAAATGAATGCTTGAAGTCGTTGAAAACTGTGAACATTTCTCAGGCGGTGAGGGGATGCGGATGGTCGTAGTGAGCACATGTCGGGAGTTTACTGGGTTACCCACTTGCTTCTACTGCATTTTTATTTGCAACTGGCAAGGGTGCTTGACCGACTATGACCAACTCACTTTACCCCAACCTCTCTGGAAGGTCGAGTATCACAAGAGATTCTTGCTTGCAATTATCACTGAACTAGTTCAGGTGGCAATTGATGTGAACACCATTGTGTTGATAGCAAGAACATGTCAAACAACACCTTGCTATTTTGGATCCGATACTGTAGGGTTTGATGTCTTGGAATTGCATCGACCATGATTTCCATGTCCTGAATTTCGCGGGTAGGATTTCTAGTTTGCCTTGTGGTCAGATTGGTCAGCCACTCCGGTGCCCATTTGTTTCTGAACTTTTTGACTTATGTCTTGCGACCGCAAATGGCTTGTCATGGGGTCTCATTTTGGATGCTGCCTGGCCCTGCTCAGCTAGGGTCAATATCTTGGGTCAACTCAGGTCCGTAATGGCAATAGCCACATGTTGGTTAGATAATAGCGTTGTTTTGTCGTGGATGGGCATGGTGGTTTCAACATGAACCATTTCGATTTCCAATCTTCTGTTGGATGATTAACTCAATTGACCAGGTAGACAGTAGACCATGAAGCTCAGTTTATTTGTCGGTTGCCACGAATGGATAGAGCTGGAAGAAATGTCATGTCCTGAAAATCAATCCATTTGCATGGTACAAGTGATGCGGCAAACCCTATGCCATAAACCACAACATCACCATGTTTATGGGTGCTATTCTATGAGCCGTCCCCAAATGGTAGGTTTGTGGCCAAACGGGTTTCCCCGTTTTGCTTCCTGCTGAGGTGCCTTCAGAGAACCTGCTCATGGTGCGACAGCCCAGCGGGCGAAAAGCCAAGGGACCACCTTGGAGACCCAATCATCACCAGGCTTGGTATTCCACCAGGCTTCGAGGAATCTTCCTTGCGCTACATGTTTATACTAGTTTCACGTGTATTATAATCATGTATATTTAGAGAGAGAGAGAGAGTTTGAATTCATATGAACAAGTCTATTGAGTTTAGATACAATTCTACACTAAGATTTTGTGTGGATATCCCTAGTTGCCCTAGTTTTTCTCATCGCATCAGTCGTATCCTCTTGTCAGATCTATCACCCCCCCTTCAGCAAAGTTCCAAACTTCCTTGAGCCGTTTAGCCTTTTAGTTGGTCGCATCCCATGTTGTTTCACAACCGCATTAGGCAAGAATGTGTGAAGTGCCAACCGTCAGTTGTATACCGCCAGTTAAACCAACATTGCTGGTAGTAGAATGTGTTGTATAATAATATATCATTTCCTACACTGAAACGTGTCAAGGGAAATTACCAAAAGATCGTGCTGGTTAGAATCATTTGGCACCCCTAAATTTGCCAGTTTAAGTCAAGAAAAACAAATCCTTACTGATATATAGAGAGAGAGAGAGAAAAAAAAACTTACTGATGCAATCAGAACATGTGTTGGTTCAAACCCAAAGTTTTGCTGGTCAGCTCCCAAATTCTGTTCATAAAGTTTAACAAATGCTGGTTGGTGCCGAGTCTTTCTGTTTGAATCGCAGCTTTTTCTTCTCAGAAATCTCAACATTTAATGATCAAATTGGGAATGTGTTGGTCAAGGGATTGTAGCGTAGGTACAAGGTAGGCCGCCCCAGGTAGAAGTTGGTTTATAACCCCATCAACCAGATAATTAGTTATATCCCTCTTAAGCCCTAGTTAACCAAGTCATAAAGTAGTTATCAAGAACTTAGCCATCCTAAATCAGCTACAAATCACACTAATTCTCATTAAATCCCAATTCTTGTTGGTTAAATCCCAGTAAATCTCTTGTAACTCATTTTCTTCACAGGCCCTGAGGTGGACCACGACCATTGTTTTCTCGTTTTCCAAGGCAAGGGCATCGTGAACGGCTTCGGCCAGCTCCACCCGCGGTCGCAGGGCATCCGAACCCTAGGCGAAAGCGGCCGGCGTCGCTGCGTCGCTGTACGGAAACGACATGAGGAGTCCACGGGAGTCAGCGAAGTGATGGGGGCATACATGGCATAAAACCAACCACCTTATGGGGATATTTGTACATATACAATGAAATTCATGTTTTTATAATTATATGTATGTGTTATATACATTTAATTATATATATATAATATATATATAGACTCCCGGAGATGGCGATGGAGAGAGAGAGAGAGATATATATATATATATTGGATAGAGTGGGATAACCACCACTAAAGGTCAAGCCGCCAACATTGAGTGTTTATTATCCAACAACAAGTGGCTAAGTGGTAAGGGCAAATCTTAGCCGTCTATATGGAGGGGTCATCGCTTTGTGGGCTCGGCGCATTTATGAATCCAGGAGTAAAAGGATCTGTTGATTGATTAGGTAGCTACCCCCAAAGTTGTGAAGAATTAAGTGTGAACTAGTGTTGAAATTGCGCCCCCCCCCTCCAGGTAAATTGGTGGCTTGTGAATCCTGGCTTATCATCAGCAAAAAAGAAGGTCTAAGCACCGACCAGAAAAAAAGTTGACCAGAAACACAGTAGAACTAGAGATCCTTATCATTGTGCTAAGTTGGGACACAATTTAATAACATGTATAAATATATAATAAGTATACATATTATAGCCATCCTGGATTAGATATGATAGAATATGGGATGTTCGGAAGATCCTCAATAAGATGAAAATGTGTTTGAACATCCCATATGATATATCCATACGTCATACGTACTATCAACAAAAACATTGTGAAAACAAATTGCATGGCAGGTACCATCTATTCCTCCTCCTTGTTTCCGCACCTTGGCTGGGAGGTAAACCTTGGTGAATGGTGCTTGATGAAAATGGTAGGTCTGACATGTTGTGAATGGGTTCATGGGTAACAGCAGAACAGGGAACATATGATGATATATGATATATGATATCCAACATTATCCAACTGACACTTGAGGTTTGATTTAGAAAACAGGCCCCCAAAAAAGTTGATGGGTAATCGCTATGTTTCCCTATGAAAATTGCCGTTGGCACGCCGTTTCGGGGAGCATGGATCAACATTGGAGCACCAAAAGGCCCAGAAGTTCGCTCATTTGAGTCTTAGGTGGGCTATTTTGACCCATCATGTGGAACCCCCATTAAATATATAAACCTCCAATTTTGGAGGGTTTTTACCATCCATTTCTAGTGAAATCGGGATTGTTTCTTATTGGGTTTACCACATAACTCACATCTGATCCAATTGATTGACTAATGAAGGATTCATGCACCATTATGTATATATATATAATGAGCCCACTCATTTTGACCCATGAATTGAATCTGTTCGCGACAGGTTCACCCGGGTAATATTATTGGGGGTTACTAGCACTGACAGTCCTGACACGTCTGCGGCCAGAAAAGCCAGGTACTAGTCCACACCTCAAACTCCTTGCGTTAGACACACAAAGTCCTCCACGGTCAGACAAGTGGTCCTGCGCTTTTA
>Ga0126342_10006585_pt1 | contig 20625 bp, 25 predicted proteins | sample Cyp1metagenome_FD_92528 | JGI IMG/M metagenome (GOLD analysis project Ga0126342, IMG submission 92528) | Coral microbial communities from Lord Howe Island, Old Settlement Bay, Australia - Cyphastrea 1 metagenome | ecosystem: Host-associated > Invertebrates > Cnidaria > Coral ...
AATAATAACATTACTATGCCATTTTTGGAAAGTTCACCATCATTACAATATTTCTAGAAAATGGTTGAATGCAGGATCTCCTTTAGGGAAGAACATGTGCACATGGACATAGCACGTGCCAGGGAAAAAAAAACACCTTCAACGGGTCTGCGCAATTTTCGGAAATTTCCCAGCTATTTTGGCATGGAATGTGTTCGGCCCTGGAATATGGGTAAGAAATTGCTAGAATTATTGTTTGTTCAAACTTGCTTGTGGGCACAGCCCTCGGAAAACTGCAAAATCAACAAGTTGTTCAAGCAAACAATAACGATACCACCAGGATCTTCCATTCAAATTTCAGGATCTTCACTGATGTTGCTACGACACCTTTTGCTCCACATCTTTCAGCACCTTTGCATGGCCAGAAACGATATGCGGGCTTCGTTGAACTTGCCTCCGCAGACAGTTCGCTAGTCTGAAGCCAGAAGAGATTATTGAACCTCAGCAGCGTGCAGGGCTATACCCTTGCCCTTCCTGGCTGGAACTTTCGGTGATAGAAATGTTGTCTATGGATCCAGATCTTTTTTCCCCATCAAATTGGACACTCAAACATATTCGAAGCAGCTAAAACACACGAAAAAACACATACCTCTTCATGATTTCATGATTTTCAATTGTTTCCAAGATTTGTGATCCCTCAAATGCCAAATCAACATGCCCAATAAAGCCCAGTAAAGCGCAGACCGGGGCGCAAGAGATTGATGTGTGCAGCGCTACGGTCATGGCGCGAAAATCTTTGGAAGGGATGCGCACCTCAGCTGATCCAGCTCCCCGCCTATTTTGCTTGGCTGAATTGAACAAATACTATCGACAGAGTGGTAACATAATGATCGCAGCAGCAGCAGCAGCAGCAGCAGCAGTAGCAGCAGCAGCAGCAGCAGCAGTAGGAGTAGTAGTAGTAGTAGTAGTAGAAGTAGTAGTAGTAGTAGTAGAAGTAGTAGTAGTAGAAGTAGTAGTAGTAGTAGTAGAAGTAGTAGTAGTAGAAGTAGTAGTAGTAGTAGTAGTAGTTGTAGTAGTAGTAGTCTTTATGTATGGTGATCTGTAGTGATTTGGATTAACTTGGTGGGTCAAATTCTAATCGTCCAATGTGTTCAATTACACGTTTCGCTGACATGCTTATTATAAATGAGCCATCCAATTTTCAGGTGGGGCTGGACCATCGCTGCTGCCTCAAACAATTTAGCATTTCAGATCATTTTCAGGAACCTTTGAAGAGGAAAATATTGTGCCAACCATCAAGATCATCAAATGAATGAGGTCACCGGGAGATAGGCATGGAATATCTGGCTTTCCAGAACTTGCCATGGCACATCTCCACACCATGCCCATAGCTAGCGGCCAAGTGAAGTTTTCAAAGACCACGTCCCTGTCAGTGCCGTTCCCTTCAATCCTTGGAAATTCTGTCCCCAGCCTGTGGCAGATTAGGTGGGACTTGCGATGCTTCATTTAAGTGACAAAGCCTTTGTGCGTCAACACGCTAGGGCAGAAACAATGTAATTACATACTGGTTGGTGGTTGACCTACCCCTCTGAAAAATATGAGTTCGTCAGTTGGGATCATTATTCCCCATATATGGAAAAATAAAAAGTGTTCCAAACATTTCCAAACCACAAACCAGTATTATCATACGATTATCAATGTGTGACAAGGATCTATGATCGTCTCGTGAGGTATTTTGCACCTCAAACCCAACACGCACGGGTTTTCACAAAGCCTCATATATCAACCGCGGTAGCAGGGCCAGCATACATCTACTCGAAACTCCTGTGATCCACCAGAAGTGCCTCCAGTGCCCACACTACCTTATTCACAATACTAGAGTGACCATATCCACGCTAAAGCACCACGAGTCCGGAAGATTCTTGCCACCTAGGAGTGCCCATACTACCTGCAGTGTCCATTTCACCCTGTCGGCCCTATCCCTTCGGATGACAAAAAATCTCTTTGAAACAACCAACTGGGTACGGATCAACTCGGATCCCAGAAACATGCATTGCTAATACTATAACTGCTTGGCGGTGCAATGACCATCTTGAAAAATATGAAAATCAATGGGAAGGATGACATCCCATTATCCATTATGGAAAAATAAAACATGTTTGAAACCACCAACCAGATAAATATGACGAAAAAACCTGTGGTTGCATGGGACTGAAATTTTGACGTATCCCCAACACAGGCACATACTCGCAGTACTTTCTGTCGAGCTTTTTGACAATGCTGACATGACCACTGACTTAATTCATCACCAGGCTTCCACGCGATCTCCATGTCTGAAAATGGAAGTTGTGCCTTCGAGTTGGGGTGTAACGTTGGCTCCCCTGGTCATATCACTTCATATCGCTTTGGGATGTCCTGAAATCCTGAACACACACAAACGTAGACCTCTTGGACTACAGTTTTGGAGAACAGTGGGAACCCTTTTAACGAATCGATAAACATGGACACTCTTATAAGCTGTCCATGATGTTTGAACCAATTGATGTTGGAGATTCAAAGCGCATTCTTGTGCCACGTGGCAGCCCCACTGAGATTACAAGAGAGTGCATCTAAATATTTCCATCCCAACCTCTCGAACTCATAGAAATCATTCTATAAAGATGTACCTAGAAAGCCGAACTATGCGGAATTTTAGGCATGGGCTGATTTTAGTCAGTGAAAAAACGTAATTTCATGACCAAAAATGTCATCACAGGTAAACATGTAATTTTGGTTTTATAATGTTGTGGTGAGCAGCCCGTGCTGATCCCACAAAGAGCTAGAAATGGAGTTTTTGAGCATTTTGCTTGGGCAACCAATTTCAATTGAACGAAAACCATGCATCGGGTGATCAATGTGGGCTCTCACAAGTCTTTCTAGCCCTTATTACAAGCAAAATTTACTTGCATGAAATTTCCGCCATTTTTCCCCTGGTTTCCGCCATTTCGACGCAAATTTCCGCCATTGTTTTGGACAGGCTTTGGGGCCTAAAACCGATTTTTGCCAACAACAAGAGTCCCAATGGGTCATTTATGGAGCTCAATCAGGTTCACACGTTACTTACGGTTTACCAGGTAATATGGGTGTGAGTGAAAATAGGGTATACCCCAAAATTTCATGGCGAATCATCATTTTCCCCAATGACTTGGGGCTTCAGAACCGCCTTATTTTCTCATAAAAAACTGGCCATGTTCGCCTGGAGTTGCTTGGGCTCAAAGAAGGCCGCAGAAGGCTTGGCTGGTTTGTTGGTGTAGAATCTCAAGAGGCCATGGCGACCACGTCCTTACCGGATGGCGGATGGCGCAGGACAGCAGGATGCTGAAAGGAAACCTTGGTTTTCACCATGGATTTTTCAGGGGATCTCTTAGTGGCAGTTCCACACCACCATTTCAGAGATATCTCTTTTTTGTGGTGAAGGACCTCGTTTCGTGAGAGGGAATCCCTGACAGATGTATTGTTTTGAATCAACCTGTTCAGCCATGGCGTGCCACTGTCAATCATAGACAGTCCTGTTGGAATAGGCATTTTGTAGTGAAACACACGCTGGACTGAGCTTCCAAGAATTGAAAGTCTGCAATTATGTGCAAATGTGTGTATATATATAATTAACACATATTACATAGAGAGAAAAAACATATAGCAAAGAAATAGCCAAGTAAGGTTACTTCGCGAGAAACAAACGCTAGGTCTAGGTCAACCCCGGTACACCCGGTACCCGGTCGCCCAACGAACATGGGCTACCGTGTCGTCTAGGAGTTCCTAGTCTTTTCGTGGGGTTTTCAGGCCAGCTATGTGGATTTTATATGGACACTTTTCCTGCCACAATGTCCTTAGTAATACTATCTGTGGATTGTTCTAATTAGTCTTTCGTAGTCTACCCTCTGGTAATCTAATATAGCTGCAGCTATAGACAATGGCGCACTTATAGGTGTTTGCTTATAATTATATACCGTATTAAAGTACGCAATTTTCCATAGCTATGTTAAATTACCAAAGGTACATCTTAGTTACTGTGGATAGCATGTGCTGGATCTGACTACACTTGGATCTGGCTAAACTTTCATCCTTTTTCGATCATCATGCGATTTGGAGGTGCTCCCCCCAACCCCAAACCATCCTCTCCGAACATTCCTCCCAAATCCAAGGGTTTATCATCATGTCCCCCCTGTTTTCCTGCAATCTCTCAATGAAAACAGCCCTGTTGGAGCCTCATAAACCTCCACTATAACCAACCTGTGGATGTCGGGGTTAACCCCAACATAGTGAGAAATGACGACTTAAAGTGGTACCATCCTTAATCCTTAGCAAAACCTGGGGGTTAACATTCATCCTGGGATACTGTAATATGGGGGGGTCCTAAAATAGAGGTACCACCAATTCATCCAGCTTAATAGGATGTTCCACTATAAATACTATAAACCAACCGTTTTGGAGTACCCCCATGGACGGAAACCTCCATATGGGCAAACTTCCACACTCTGATCGCCCAGCTTCTTTGCCCACGTGATTTCCAACGCAACCAGGCGACAGGTGGATCATCCTTGCAACAGAAGCGGAAGATCTTCGAAAGAGGAGACCGAAGGGCGCATAACCATGGATTATATAGAATCTTACCTAAACCATCCAAGTACCTAGAACAATGGGGTAATATTAATTACGCATTGCTTTGGGACTTTCACATACTTTTACGCTATGTATATAATATATTGTATAATACTATATATATATATCATGGGCACTTGGAGGGCCTTTGTAGAAAGAATCTGAATTTATGACTTTGATTCTATGATTCTGCTCTTTGCCCCACAAAATACACACATATCTTCAAGAACAATTACTTCTTCTTGAGAAAAGATAAGCCATGTGCAAGAGAAATGCAAACAGTACCATGTCATGCCATGTCTGTGCCTCCATCATGGTTGAACTCATGACATCGGGCGAAACTTATGGGCAAAAAACTCGTTTGAACATGTTTAAAGAGATCAAAACATACCATATTTGGGTGAAACCTCCAATCCCAGCTATTTTGCTGTGAAAATCAAGGGGTTTTGACCCATAGCCTTATCATTCCAAACATTTCCAGCGTATTCGATGGTACTTGGGGATCAAACCCGTTCCGGATCTTTCCGACCAGCTTCCCCCAACTCTGCAGCTACAGCATTGCTCCAGCTGTTGCCAATAAAGAAACGTTGGATGTTGCTGAACACGACCTGGCGTTAGGATGGTCAGCGTGAAACGGACTTTTTTCGGCTGGAGGTCTGTGGTGATCTTTGGTGAAGGTCTAGATCTGCGAATTGTGGGGGAAGACACTAGAAATCTCTACTGTATGAGATATGTGGCAAACTTGTGTGTCACAGAATTGGATGATTTAATGCAAACTGATGGCCAGTAGAGGTCGCTGGGGCTTCTTCCTGCCATGAAGGATGCTGATTGTGAAGCCAAGAAAAGTGACCCTACAAACAAACATTTTAATATAAGGTAAACCAATAGACTATCCCCAAAATCAATGGCTGGTCTAAACCCTCCCCAAATGGTAGGTTTATTATTGGGTTGCCAAAATGAATATATAACTGAAATTGCCCAGCAAGTCTCAAGTTTCTACACATGCCGCATCTACCTGAAGTGTGGTAAATTCTCAGCACGTTTGCAGTCAACATGCCCGAATGTTGCAACCAAACAGCACCAATTGATGAATCATGATGAATCCACAACCGTCAAGCTGAAAGTACATGAAAGTACTAAGCTTTTCAAGACCTCCAGAAGAACATGGCTATGGATCAAAATTGAGCAAAATTATCTACTCAAATATCGAAAGATGTCCCAACACAATCCAAACTTGTGGGCCCCAATGTGCATCGATGATTTTTAAAATCATGAGAACACATACTCTCTGGATTATATATGCCCCTTATGTTTGATGCTTAAGACCCCTTAATTTTCCATAACAACGAAACAACCAACAACAGAAACATGCAGTATGTATATATATAACAACCCATTAAAAATCATCATCATCACCCTTTATTAGTTTAACATGACAGTGGGAAATCCAAACTTTTAAGGGGAACATAAATAATCATATCATATATATATTATATTATATTGTATTATATTATATTATATTATAATATTGTGTAATATTAAATAGAGTCATCAAAAAGTAAAGGTGAAACATCCATCATGTCAGGTTCTAGATCCGTCTAGATCCCATAAATAGCACATTTAGAATTCCATCAAACCACCATTTTGTTGGCTTTATTTTGCTGGAGAATAACTACCAATTTCTCCTAATCCGATTCCGATCAATCGTGAGGTCGCTTCGGTCGTCAAGGTTTCTACCAGTTGTGGAATGATAACCCCAGTTCTACATCATTTATATACTCATCCCCAAGAATATAGAAAAGCAAAGTCTTCTTCAATTGTTCATCGTTGACTTTTTCCTGTCCTTTTTTGGGGTTACTATATAGGCTGGTGGGTTTAACCATCTTGAAAACTATGACTTAACTTCGTCAATGGGAAGGATGACATCCCATATATGATGGAAAATAAAATTGATGTTTGAAACCACCAACCAGTATATATATAATTATATATATATAGTATAGAATTGCTATTGTCAACATACATGGAGGTTTCCTAAGTCATGGGAAATATAGGCTGGGCAGAAACTGGACCTGAAAATCCTTAACGACTCGACTGAGACCACCTGGCTCATCCGCTGCCGCAGTCGTGGGAAATCCGCGACCCGCAAAATCCTGTCGCAGGCAGAGACGCGAGACGCACCAGCTGCAGGAGTGCCATGGTCCGAAAAAACGCGAATGATGTGAGATTTGTATGGGATTTATATCTAATATATATACATACATAATATATATATATTATATATATATATATATACAATATATAATATATATATATTATGGGATATTCAATGCGATTCCATGAGCAAAAAAAAGGGGGACTTTACCAGCAAATTTTTGGGGATTTGTAGTGTCTTCTATAGTTTTCGATCGGGATATCCCATTGGGGAATATTGGGAAATCATATGAAGCTGGGAAATCCCTTTTGGAGGTTGAAATATGGGACCTGTGGCATGAAATTTCAAGCTTGGGCATTCGATGAATTATACCCTCTGGTAAACTAACAGAACCATGGAAAGATCCACCATCTTTAATGGGTAAATCAACTATAAATTGCCATTTTCAATAGCTATGTTTGTTTACCAGAGTGTAAATGGAATACCACTCCCGCAACTATTGGAAAACTGGCCTTCCAACCCGACGAAAGTGGCACAACGTGGCAGGGTAAATAAAGCATCAAAATAAGTACAGGAGATTATATAACCCTATAAAAACACGTCAATGACATAGACAGTAGTAGATAGCCCAGTTGTTTAGATGCGAGGGTATTAAGCACCTATCAACCAGTGGATGGGATGCAGGGTTTCGTCCGGAGGGATTGGCTAGCCTCTTGGTCGAACGCAGTCAATGGCAGTTGAAACGATCATATATTTGACGTTGATTTACAGTTTTTTTTCTCTGGACATTACCCTCTGGCAATCAAACGTGGCAAGCGAAAATGCGCCTATAAATGGAGGTTTATAGCTCGGAAACTTATCAATAAATGGGGAATTGTTCATAGCTATGTTATTTTACTGGAGGATATCTTGAAGCATCAAGCAAACAACCCTCACCAAGCTCCAGTAATTATACCACACCTTTCGAAACGGAACCAATGAAGTACAATACTTGAAACACCATAAAACCAGTGTTGGACTGATGGCAGCGCCCATGTAGCAATCACTCTCTCTTCAATGCAAGGGGTTGACTTCAGTGCCAGGATTTTTCCTGAAAATCCAATTCCTGCGTGGCTCCAGTCCCCAATTTTTGGCGTTGCGTGGCATGCCCAATCATATTTACCTGTTTGCATCATTCATCCCCCTTTCTTACTGTACATATTCATTTTCGGGGCCCAAAAATGAATAGAAGCTATGTGGGCATATATCCACATGTCAGGAATATCAATGGAAAATAACCATAAACAACCCGTTTTTGATGCTTAAATCACCGTGTTAAACACCAAATCTTCTGGGATTGTCATGTTCCGGGCGTCATATCCCAAGGCTCCATGGTGGTTGGTCCATAAAATCCGCCACGGGTGGGGCCGCGCGGAAGTTGCTTTCTAGCGTGATGTCTCCCTCCGCACGGCGTCCCCAGACCTGGATGGGGGCAATCTTGGATACCAGGACTACTGGCTAAACATGGGGGGGTTGTCTGTTGCTATGTTTGATTACTAAAGCATAACAGCAAAAAAAGACAAGAACAAGTAGATACCCAGTATTCTAACATGGCAAGAGGAAACTACACATTCTGCAGGAAACTAACTGCCTCTGGTAGATTTTCCAGGGCCATCCTTCTGACAGTTATACTACCAGAGGGTCAGTGGTAACCTTGTCACGGCCTGTGGTCCTGTGGTCCGGACACCCAGGGAACAATTATGGTCCGGAAGTTCCCCGGCAGGCACAGTAATGAAGATAGAGAAAGAACATGAAAAGAACCAACTATGACTGGTGCTACAGATATGGGTTTGTCTGAAAATACCACTCAACCCATTGGTCCATCATAATTTTCCCCAATGGCTACAGCTGGGGGTACACTACATGTTCTGCCAATATGTTCATGTTCATAAGGTGCCCAACTAGTCCCCTAAGAGAGTGTAACAAAAACTAGGACTGGAAGGCAAGAACCGGGTTCCACACCAACCAATGTACGGAGTTTCCCAAAATGGAGGTACTCCCAAATCATCCAAGTCATGGATGACCATGACTTCATGACTTAGTATTGAAACACATTGAACCCCATAGTCTTGGGGATCCCCTGAGAAACGTCCCAGATTTCAAGCCCCTTCGGCACCGAGCGACACCGTGAAGTCTGGGAACGAAGCGGTGATCTATCAGATCAAAGAGCAGATGTGGATGAACTGGGCTGAGAAATGTCCTGAGAGCCAGAGAAATATGCCAAAAATATCCAGATGTCAACGTGGGAATATCATTCAACAAATCTCAAAGTAGACATTTTAGTGGGTTACCTGGTATGAGAAATCAGAAAATCGAATTAATCACTTGCCATTCATGAAAACAATGCATCATTTGGGATGAACTTCCCATCATTTCCCCCTATCATTTTGAGCTGGACCGTTGCGCTATCTGAAAAACCATCCCATGGTTGGTGAATCATCCAAGAAATCAAATCGGAGGAACATTGAAAAAATGTTTATGATACATATATATATATACACAAATAAACACAGAATAACACATATCCAGTATATCATATATATATATATATATATTATATATAATATCTACTATCTAGATTCACACAGCTTAAGACATTGATTATAGCAACCAGCGTCATGTCTGCATCCACCAGGAGGAGATAGAGATCATCCAAAGATGCCACCTCGATTTGTTCGACTGGTGACACAAAGCAAAACCAACAAGGTCTCACACCTTCCTGAAACATGCTGGAAAATATATGTAGTAAGATTCAATGGCTACATAAACGATGGGATATCACTAAGCAACATATGTTAAATGTTATTTTCTATCTTCAGATAAACCCAAACTCATTCATCACTCATCACACCACCAATATATAACACAGTATAGAATTTGGAACAAACCATGTGAAAAAACACACGTGCATGAACTTTATTCTGTTGTTGTGTCTGTCTGTCTGTCTGTCTGTTTGTTTGTTTGTTTGTTTTTTGATCGTTGTTGTTTGTTTTTGTTTGTTTTTGTTCGTTTCTTTGTTTGTTTATTTGTTTGTTTGTTTTTGTTTGTTTTTGTTTGTTTGTTTGTTTGTTTGTTGTATTCCATATGTATAGTACTTTCATGCACAATTTCCAATATGATAGAACAACTTTTCGTGGGCGTCCCAAACAGATTTATACATTATGATCTCTAGGTTTCCAACTTGTCCACCTATATTCGCTAGACACATCCCGTCTGAATCCTTGTAGATACTCAAGCAGCAAAACCATGCTCTGCAAATCGCAAGTAAAGCATGAATCATAGCCCTATCTTTCGGTAGAATTACAGTAGATAGGAATTTCCTACCGTTAGCACATATTCAGAATAGTAACCAAGTTCCTATTATTAACAATGTAACTGACCAACCAACTTATCTAAATAGGAATCTCATTAGTTAAGTAATCCTACAGTTAATGGTCATAAGAATCCAGCATCCATGTCTGAAACTGGGTCACGCAATGGAACCCACGAAAACAATCATTCAACACAGGTACAAATCTCCACTGATTGGGGAATTCCCAACTGGCCGCTAGCCATGCTTGATTACCAAACAGTACCCCTAAATGCTTTGGTTAATCATAATAATCCTTCTTAGATTGGCCATTTGGGGTATACGGTATATAATATTTTGAGACACATCCATGTCATATCAATTCTGGGTTGGTTAGTTTTATTTATTTATATATATATATATATCCTTTAAACAGTTAAACAATGTTAAACACATTAAATTCGAGCATAAAAACCCATTCAATCCCATGAAATTCCAGCATTGTTTCATTAAATCACCTAGTAACTCCCCATGACATCCCCTGAAGGTCATAGTTCCAGGTGACACCAAGTGCTCTTTGAAGTGCATCGCGGTGCTGCAAAACGCGCAAGTCCTCAGCTGCAAAACGGGAAGTCTTCGGAGGTGGTTTGCTGCAACCAAAATGTTGGTTTTCTGCAAACATGGGAGATTTTTACTCCAGAAAAAATTGATTAAACCAAAAAAAAGGGGGATATACAATATGATATTATATATTTGCATATAGTTAAAAAATATTATACACATATATAAATATTTTTATATATTGGGTATCCTAGGACAAACTAACGTAGATGTGGAAAAAAACATGGTTGCCCGTTCCGAAAATGATCTAGGAATGGTGGATTTTCCACATCTATGTTAGTTTACTAGAGGGCAACCAACAACAGCAACAACCAACAAGCGACCGCCAACAACAGCAACAACAACAGCCACACCAGCACAAAAGCTCAACCAGCAGCTCAACACTACCAGGAGCCGAGATCTGTGGCAGGGAACTGCTTCCAAGTAGGAATGTGCTTGCTGGATGTAGCCATAATTAGAGGGCCGATCCTCAGGGGAGCCCATGGGAGCCCCATTCACCAACCAGGACCCGGGCATTTGGCATCCCCCAAAAATCGGGTTAACGGTATCCCCCATAATAAAGCGAATCTGATACAGTGGAAGATCACATTTCTTCATGACTCCTTGACTCTTTGAGTAAAAAAACAGTCATGTTCTTACATGATCTTATATGTTCTTATACCCTTTGGTAATTTCTCAGTTTGCTCTCGAAAATCATCATCGCTAACAATTTACAAATGGGCCATTCTTGGCTATGTGAAATTGCAATTTATAGATGTTTCACCATAATACCAATTACAGAGGCGGCTATTATGTGAAATGACCACTCGTATCCATTTGTAGATGGTCCTCCATGAATTTCCATATGCTGATTTACCAGAGGGTATTTTCACCTGTTTTTCACCCGTCTCTTTTCCCAGGACCAGAGCTTTCGATGGCGAGGCACTGATGCTCCTCGTTTCTTTACGTCACCTAACAGGAATTCGAGCTGAAACCATGGGGTGAGCCCGGGAAAATATACGGATTGCAGATGATGAAACCAACCACTGCTAGGATCTGCTAGGATATAATATGCCTGATAACATTTGATAACATCTGATAACCAACAATGTGCTATATTCCTTTGGTTCGTCTTAGCACGGGTGAATTTTGCCACTCTACGGAGTCCGCGCAGCCCGGGGTATAGCCAAGGTATCTCCTTTTCATATTCCTTCAGGTTCCGCTCCGGTAATTGAACCGTGTGCTATGGAAAGTGGCCCATAAAGTTCCATGGGTAATTTTCCAATTCGCAGGCTCTCAAAAGTCTGCCTACCCAAGGGTACCCCCAAAACCCATGGAGTTTCCCTGGATGATTCACCGTCCATTCTTCGCCATCGCCGAGTAGCACACCACCGATGCCGGCGGCTTTTCCTCGTAGATGTCCAGCCAGGGTGGCCCGGAAGTGTACCTGCAGCTTTTGAGGCACGGGTGGATGACTTGTCCTATACAAAACCTACAATGCGGGGCCCCATAGTTAGCCATAGTTAGCTAGGTGGGTTTATAACTCCAATAACTATGGTTTATGATACTTGTAACTGTATAGTACTATAGTCAATGGGGTTTATTAGCCAACTTATAACCCGGCAAAGGATCAAAATTGGGTGCCCCGAAAACACCCCCAAACTGTATCTCCTTGAGGAATCCACTGATTCGATGCTCGGCACCAGCACCAATGGGTTTCCATGGAATTCAAATATTCCAAGTTACATCCAAGAGGATAGCGGATACCAAAATAGATCAAGGCTTAAGGTCAACAAAAAACTTGATTCAAAACACAACAAGCCTGAAAAGAAAAATGGAAACGACTCAAGCCGTCCTGAATTTTTCTAGAGGAACGTTGTACCCGCTGGTGAACTAACATAGCTAAGGAAATCACAATCTTTAATCTCACATCACATTTCTTCATTGATGGTCCATTGGCAATTTCACGGTTTCCTCTCGAAAATCATCATCTAGCTTTATCTATAAATAGTATATATAATCATTATCATCTATAATATTATAGGTATATCATCTATACTAGTAGGATCATTATAATCTATAATATTATAGGTATAATCATATAATCATCTATAGGTATATAGGTATATGTTAATAGGTATCTCATCTATAAATGGAGGTGAATCGCTCGGCCGACTCCGCCTGGCAGCATCCTTGGATCTGAACATAGGATCCTTGGTCAACGACGGGCGGTAGGAAACCTTGGGGAGGTGGGAAAGTGGGGATAGTTCTAAGCCAGTTTTACCATAGGATATATGTAGCAATCCCCACCAAAAAAATGAAAAAGTTGGAAACCTGCAAATTATGTGAAGTTATGAAGAGCACGTCAGAAATAGCATCCTGGAAAGACTATCCTATATTTTTTTGGGTTGCTATAAACCATTTATATTCCCCAAATATGATAATAATACAATGTGGCCCCCCCAAACGATAGCTAAGTTGTTTTATAACTAGCTTAAGTATGGTTTATAAATGTTTATGATATATCTATAGTATTCATATGTATTCATGGGGTTCATAAACCAACATAAACTCATAAACCAACATAAACCACTAGGGGGCCCCACATCATTCAGTGCATCCCAGGGCTCCCATTTCCGATGCAGCTCCTGGGCCGCACGCAGATCTTCTTCGGAGCCGTCGTCCCAGAGGAGGAGCAGCAGCGTGTTGGGCCAAAACCTGGGGATCCGAGGGGGCTTTTTAGGCCTCAGAAACGGGACAAAAACATGGTGAAAACCAACAGAAAACGAACTGGGGAGAACTGGGGAGTTCATGATTTCACCAGAAGGATTTCAATATATAAGAATATATAAGATTTATCTACAATGGGATGTTCAAGGGGTGGTTCCCTTAGGTCAAGCGAACAACAAACAAAAATAATCATAATCGTCTAATTATATTTGACTGGCCGTCACTTACGGTGAGGTCGTGAAATTGGCCAAAAGCTCCACTGATGTTTTTGGAGGTCCACGATCCCCCTTTTTTTTGACCAACAGATCAAACAGCTTCAGAAATTGATCCCGAAAAAATATGAAAAATGCGATCACCATGGCCCATCAGCATCATCAGCTAGGACCGACACTCCTTCCGTGGCCAGAAATGGTGGTAGCTCGGGAAGAACAACTCATCCAAGTCCTAGGGGAAAACATGAGGCACTTCGAGGTCCTTCGAGGACTAGAGCTGCTTTACGAAAAAAGTGGTCACTCAGTTCTGAGACTCAGGTTGTTCATTGTTTTTCTATTTTTTCTACATAAAATCATTCAACTGGTTCATTATTGGTAACTACTTCATGTCAAAAGTTATATATCATTTAATGTGTTTCTTTGAAACAAAATATATACATATATAATATAATTAAATAATATATATATATATATATATAACTTTATTTTATTGGATTTGTCGATTTGCGGGGCCCCTACGTGGGAGTTCAACAACCCTGGATGATAGATTAAAGGGTCACACCCCAAAATATGAGCCATCTCTGGGGATCAATCCAAAGGGGTGCTAATCTTCTAATCAGAATTTCTGTGGCTAAATCATTTTATGTATTTTTTTTATTTTGCGAAACTCTAAACTTGGAGGAATTGGGCCAAACACAAATATTATGAAACTTTTTTTTTTGTTTGATTGATTAAAATATGTGTTGTGGGGTTTGGGACGAGGTCGTTGAGCAGAAGGGTACCCTGTCTCCTTCTAAAAGTAGGAAAACATCTCGTCCCAAAAAACACTTGTTTATCATTCTTATCTTATTATTTAAAAAATAGCCAATATTTTGGGCTACCTCAATTCTATTACTAATCTAATTCTCCCAATCCTCATTTTAAAATAAAGCCAATGTGTTTCATTTTGGGCTACTGTTCTGTGCAAAAAATGTTGTTCCCGGCGCTGCCTCTGACCGTGCACATGACCCGCATGGATTTCACCGAGGCTCCGAGTATGATCCGTGAAAGACGCGAAGGAACAGGACCACACTGGGAAAGTGCGTCGTCATCGTGGCAAATTCTGCGCATGATCCAACTGAGTGGGTAGGTTATTTTGCAAGTACTTGGAGGAGCATCCCACTAAGTCACTAGGTAAGTTTTCCGGCTTCCCCATCTATAGATTACAACTATGGTTATCACATGTTATCAATCACTAAGTGGGATCCTCCAAGTCAGGTTACTTAATTTACAATTGCTAAGTACCTTTGCACCTTGTAAACATACAGAATCTTTGACATCTTCCATTCTGAATACAGGTGATTGAAAATGAAAGGTGCATACAATCAGGAACATATCAGAATTTTCTGAATAAGTGGATGGAATTTGGCACCCTACTTTCAAACAAACCAATTTTGGCTGCCATAAAGCCATAAACCCCATGATTCCATTGTTGTTTGCTTCACCGCAGCCACATTGGCTTGACGAGCCAAGAAGCGCACAAACTGCCAATCGAATGAACCTTTGTATCTTGTGAACAAGACATCTTGCCTGGCCTTCTAAATGGAATGTCCACCAAGCATATCCGAAAATCAGAAACGATAGTGGTGTGGGAAACCCAACAATACACATTTTGGATGGTTTATAGCACCCATAAAAATGATGATTTAGGGGATGGTTCAGGGTTTAGGGTTTATAGGGTTTACCAGAACACACCCTGTCATAGAAACCCACAATTTATCAGGATAGTACAGCATGAGAATAGTAGCGTTCTACCGGGTGAACTCGACCAACTGCAGGGCGACAGTGGTATCAACGCTATCAAGACGTACCAAGCATAGCCAGCGTTATTTGATGCTCTCATGGGGACGGTGAAGGGTGATCATGATGTTCCCTATTATTCTTACTCTTATTATTGGATTATTATCATGAATTATATGTGATGCTCATGATCATCAGTGTCCTGATTAAAATTCATGATTATGACTTATTGGTACTTATTATGTGTCCACTTGGCTGCTCAAGTACCAATTTCTGGTTGGTTAAATCAGAGCATGTATCTCTCTCTCGCTCTCCCCCTGTATATGTATCTGTATGTGTATATATATATATATATACATATGTATGGCTATACATGTATCCGCATAATGTGTATATATATATATATATATATACACACATATTTTGTATATATATACATATATCCGTCCATTTGTTGGTGGGATTCCATTTGTCCTTTCATTGATTCATCTTGATGCTTGACTTTTACAAAACACACATGTGTCAACGGGTCTGTCCGAACCGGGATACCCCGGCCGAAAAAGTGCAATGGACAAAAATCAGCGAATCTATATTTTTCCTATTCTTTAAAACATGTTTGCGATTGGTAATATAAGCCATATCATACCATAATATACCATCTGGTAAACTAACATAGGTATATGGGAAATCATCATTAAAATAATAGGCAAATAAACTGTAAATTGGTAATTTTCAGTAGCTATGTTAAATTACCAGAGGCTAAACCCCGAAATTCCAAGTGCTTGTCTAAAAATGGTGTATACCCATGTATATTCTCACAATGCTGTAAACCATTATATTCATATCATTCATGTCTGTGATTTATAATTTGTTGATTGTTCCCATCACAGATTTCTGCCCCTCACAGATTTCTATCCAGCTCCATGGCCTCGCCGTTGCCAACTTGGCGACGACGGACGCGGCCTTGGCACAGTGGACAGGGCAAGATATTTGACACATGAAGCAGCAAAGAACTATCAAATTGGAGAATCATACAGGAGAATATCTCAAGAATATCTCATCGTTGGGAGGATTCTCGCATATTCGGGCCCATCCCCAGTCGTTTACGACCTGATTGCGGTTTTTGCCGGGCTTTCTCAGCCAGGTGACCGAAAATGGTACTACCCTCTGGTAAACAAACATAGCTATTGAAAATTGTCATTTATAGTGGATTTACCAATTGAAAATTGTGATTTTCCATTAGTTATGTTAGTTTACCAGAGGGTATCCCCTTTCTGAAACCAACAAGAATTTAAATTTAAGGTCTTAATGGGGTCACTGGAAGATTCGGCCACCTCAGTCCGGTGAAAATTTGAGTCAGACTCTCTGAAAATCTCTGGAAATCCGAACTTGGGGATCCTGGCAATACGCCAGGATGGCTTTTTCGAGCTCGAAATGCTTCAACATCATGGCACCAAGCTGGCATGCTGTACAAAATGCAGCTGGATCTGGGCCAGAAATGGGCTGCTTTTTTTGCAACAGAATACATGTTTCCAAGGACGATTCTTTTGGATTTTTGGGATTTGTTTTGAATTATCCCGATTCTTGACACACGAATTGTGTTTCAATAGTAGTTTCAATCCATCATTTTCACTACATGTGCAGTGGGTCCGAGCATCAGATTATTCCAGCCTGCCCGAAACCCGGCCCCCAGCCCCAACTGATGGTCACCACGTTAGTTGCCGATTAAAAAGATTTAAAAAGGCAATTCTGGGATATACCACAGTTTTGCACACAACCAATGCCACTTTAACACACCAAATATCACTGTATGCCTGTTTCCTGCGGTGCTGCCTTGGGTATCCTTGGGTGCTCCCGGTCTCCCACGCCAGTTTTCCAGCAGATCACACACAGCAGAGGACATCAGCAATGGCCGATCATCACGAACCAGCAATTCAGCAACGCGGCAAGTTCGACAGAACAAGACGTGTACCAGAGCTACTGTAAAATAGATGAAAAGTGGCGTTTTGCCCCAAATAGAATTCAATAGAAGCACAATTTTTTCAAGCTGAACATTCTTCAAATCGAGTCGAACTTGATGTGCCACTGAATATGTTGGCATGCATTTGTTGCTCACTTTGAAGATCTCAGTTTCATGGCGCCATGACCGCTGGTCACAGCCACACCCACTGGGAAGGAGGAGTCAAAGAGGATGCCACCTTGGTTCTCAGCTTGCGGGGTGCACTTGGGGCGAAAAACCTGGATATCTCCTGGAGTAAGCCAATACCCATAGGATCCATGGTGCTGGTATATATGCTAACATTGGGGGTATATTGATGGTAGATGTTACCATATATAGCAGCACCATGGATCCTATGGGATATAGATGTGGAAAAGCCACATGGTTTTTCCACGTCTATCTTAGTTTACAGGAGATAAAACCATGGTGAAAAATCACCACGATAAGTTGAAATATGGGGTCCCTATAGCTGTGGTTATATGACATGGCCATGGATCAAAACCCATGTTTTTGTTTATAAAACACGGATTTATGGCATGGATGGCCGTCCCACAAAATATTGAAGTTTAATGTATTTAATAGGTCTTGATGGACAATATTCATGTACATACCTCCGAAAATTGATGGTTCATAGTAAAAAAATGGAAAACATGGGAACATGTTGATAAACCAAAACAAGTGACTTTGGAGAATCCCAAACTAATTATCTATATAGTAAACTTCATTGTCACTGGGGTGCTCCTGTCCTGCATCCACAACATTGTTGGGGCAGTCACTGCCTGCCATGGAGTTTAAGCTGGAACTGATACACTGGTGCCCAAACAATGCTCCTGAATGTCAGTCATATTTCCTGACTGTAAAGAACCTTCCACAAAATACGGATTACTCAAAATTGCATCGAAAAACATATCAAAACACTGGGTTGATTTACGGAACAAACATCACCAGCCTGCATCAATCTCACTCCCCTCATTCGCCCAGGTACACATGCCGCACACCGGCACCGGGGCAGTCTCCCCCTCGCATGCCACTCCCTCCTGTGGGTGGTAGTCGATGCCACAATGGCCCGGTGCTTCCGCCGCGTCACGGTCCGAATCATCGACGCGCAGGAGGCGCATGTGGCCGTCTTCGCCCCACTCCGGACCCCATGAGTTGCCTGGAAAACATCAAGGGTTGAAGGTGGCTGAGGGAGGCTGGTTTCTGGGGAGGAGATTCATGATGCTCTGCTTCTCCCACACAAAGATAACTTATATATACTGTATATATATATAAAATTATATACAGTAATATTATGGTTGATTATGGTTGATCCTCTGGGTATGTCTGCCTAGACTTCTGGTGGAGGCAGCACAACCCCTCTATTGGTGGTGTCTTTGCCAAGCTGCGAATGATCCAGTACTTGCCTTCTGCGGATTTTCCGTAACCAACAGCCAGGACTGCATGGTTCACGGCTGCGTTGCGCGGACAATTGTCATAGACACCACCACCATAGGTTTCCCAACCGGCAGCATCTGCGGACACAACCACAGGGCCCTTCACGGCCAGAGCATACCTTGGAAAGCTTCGGGAATCATTACGATGATGAGAAAATGGAAGAGATAGTGTGCTGATATCACCCATGAGGATCATTCCAATCTTAGATACACACATATATGTATTATACCATAGCCTCTGGTAAACTAACATAGCTATATATATATGGAAAATCGCAATTTGTAATAGGTAAATCAACTGTTGATGAACCATTTTCATTCAACGGCCATGTTACCAGAGGGATCTTCAGAGGGTATCTATGGCAGCTATTTTCGGTGATCCCAACAAGCCGATTTTTTCAGGTTCAGACGTGCTTCCCCATGTGAAAAACATGTTTTACCCTCTGGTAAACGTTTACATAACTATGGAAAATAACCATTTTAGTGGGAAAATCGACTATACATGGGCATGTTCAATAGCTATGTTAAATTACCAGAGGGTAACATGGGTTTCATGCAATTTCTTTCTGGTCATGTTTGTATTTTTGTGATTGATTAGGTGTTAAAAACGCACGAATCATGAATCCTCGAAAAGATGTGAGCTTCATTTCGAACGTCTCCCATTCATATCCATTCATTATACCAACACATGGAAAACAAACAACATCCCATACAGTAGTTGAATCAGACAAAGTATACCCCATCCCCACTTTACAAAGCAGACCGTTCATGCTGGAGAAACCAATTCAATACACTTCACCCAGTTTCCGTCCCTGTTGTTTCTACCTCTGATGGGGGAATATATTACATAGGGGTTTGCCGAGAAACAAGAGGACAATAACCCAACAATTCATTCTAAAAATCACGCTCCTGATCATGAAATGGATCAAACATTGCCACGACTTGCAGTGAATCACCTATGATTTTTCATCTAGTTTTGCACCTCATTCCATTCACTCACATTACACACACTCTCATGAACTCCCATTAACTCTTACCCTCAGCTACTCAAACATGGCTTGCCGGAAAATCCCCCATGGAGTTCGATGATTTTCCATAAAATTCCAACCGGCAATGGCCAAGGCCAAGGCCAAGGCCAAGGTCGTCCCATTGAAACCAAAGGACTGCAAAGGCAATGCCTTGTTTGGAGGCAAGCGCACAAAACCACTTGTCACCACCCTTCTGCCTGAGATGACGTGAAAAACTTGGCTGGTGAAATATGTGGATGTTCAGCCAGCAAAATGTGGTAATTTCCATCGAAGATTCATAAGGGGGATATATCATGTGGTATCAACCATCCTTATAACCTCTTGTGACTATATCCAATAGGTTGGAACCCATATTATAGTTAGATACATGTGAGTGAACATATCTAGAATGTCACTGGGGCCCCACCTGATATCGGTGAAAATCCTTTTACCCTGACGCCATTTGGAGGTTCCAGTCAGTCAGGGGGCACTCCCAAATCATCCAGTCGTCATGGATGACTCATGACTTAGTATTGAAACACATGGTGGGGATCCCCATTTCAAGTAACCTCCATCTGGGTTTATGGTGGTATAAATATATATATATATATATTTATAGTTCATGTGGATTAATGTTGGGTCCTGATTAGTACCTAGGGTCGCTATTGTGGCAATTTTTTTCCAAATTATTCTGAAACTCATGTATTGTTTGGAGGGTTCGCTTTTGTGGCAAAACAAAATTGGGAGAACCCTTTTTTTTGC
>Ga0126342_10006586_pt1 | contig 20624 bp, 19 predicted proteins | sample Cyp1metagenome_FD_92528 | JGI IMG/M metagenome (GOLD analysis project Ga0126342, IMG submission 92528) | Coral microbial communities from Lord Howe Island, Old Settlement Bay, Australia - Cyphastrea 1 metagenome | ecosystem: Host-associated > Invertebrates > Cnidaria > Coral ...
ATGTGCTTCGCGCCACAACGGCGTGCAATTTTTCATCTCTCATCTGGCCAGCTGGCTCCGCACCCGCCGCTTTAGCAAGCCTACTTTTCGACCCTCCGGAGCCACAAATCATTGGAAAAACACAGTATTTCGCGACTTTCCTACCCTTCGCGCATCTGCATCTTCTTTCTGCTGACTCTTTCTCTTCTCTGATCTTCTCTCTTCTACTCTTCTCTTCTCTCTGCCTCTGCCCTGCTCTGCTTTTCATCTGTCCACATTGTCGGAAGTTTGACTTCTAAACTTCCTTCGATAATTAGGTGTAGAACCAATAACTATGAATATTGGGTAGTTCATGAACCCAATCTAGCTGTAGATACGTCCACCATAAATCCAATTAGTGTTCTAGTTATTTTCTACCACCTTAGCTAGGGGGTGGGGGCGTTCCTGAATCAGAAAGATAAAATGAATCACAGTAGATCATAGGGTAATGATGCGGAAATGCATCAGTACCTATGGCATCCTATGGGACTTTTTGTTGCTGTGATGAACGTTCACCAGCTCTTTTGATGTTCACCTGGGATTACCAGCCTTTTGACCCATAGCCTCTGGAAAAACTAACGGTTTGCTATTGAAAATGACCCAGTCGAAATTGTTGATTTTCCCATTCAAAGCGGTGATTTTCCATAGTAAAATAAACGTTTACCAGGCCGGGTAGCTGTTATTATGACCAGGGCCTGAACTGAGGTTTTGGGTGTTGGCGTGCTCACTGTCCCGTGGGATGCCCCGGAAAAATCGGCTCCTGGAACGCTCCGAGATTGAACATAGAACCCAAAAATAAGTCTTTCGTAACACATGGGTCATTAAATGTCCCCATTGAACATCACCCAACCATTAGGTATATGGTCTATAATGGCTACTATAAGGTGATGTCCAATATACCCAAAATGGGACAGTTACCAACCCCAGTAACAGGAGCATCATCTTACCAAATTTGTTTTCGACATTTTTTGACAGGTTTTAGAGTTTTAAAGTTGTTTTTGAACGGGGATTCCTTGCGTATGGTGCCACTTCTTTCGGATTCTAGTGGCCATTTACTTACCGGACCGACCACAGAACAGCTGGGTGTGTCCAACTCAACTGCCGTGTTACACGGTGTGAAAAATATCAACGCGTTTTCTTGCACTAAAAACTTGCAGTTTCCATAAATTTGGGTGGCTTTGGTGGGGTATGATCCATTGGGTGGCAATACAACCATTTTGTGCAGGAAATTCCTGATGTCTTCGTAACTATCCGTTGGGATGAGTGAAAAAGTGCTTGGATCAGCCTTACACTTTCCGTCAGGGGGTGTCCTAAAATGGAGGTACCTCAAAACCGTGGGTGTCAATACTAAAATGGTCTAATGACTTCCATGATCTAGGGGTACCCCCATTTTAAGAAAGTCCCATGATGTTCACATGTCAGATTGCATGATGATGGATCCCTATTCTTATTGGTGACATATATTTCCTGATTGATTTGTGTACCGTTCCTGTCAATATCTTCGGTCCAATATCTCTAGGGATGTGTATCTATTCAGCTGGGACTGCAGGTATGCTTTCAGACTCAGTGGATACATCTCCATCTTGCCGCGCTGACGATACGTTGTGCAGCGGGTCGATTGGTCGATTGGTTTGGTTCAAAATCTTCAAAAAAGATATTAGTTTGGACCCGCCAAGCTGGTCATGTGCCATCAGCTGGGGGTCAATGATTTTGAGCAGCCAATTTGACAATGGTGGCAACTAATGGAGTGGCAGTTGTTGTTTGCTGGACGTGTTCAAGACGTTTCTGCTGCTTTTCTCAGGCGCCAAGAGTTCTGTGCGGCTCCCACACGAAAAACATCAAAACTAAGGATGAAAGATTGAATATCAGCATAAAAACACCCATATAAAAACCATATAAAACCATACCGTAATACCACTCCCCAGCATCCCCCACCATTTTTCCCCCAAGAAACCGTGGCACTTGTTTCACCTTGGCCAAGTTGAATTTGTGGATTGCCAGGCTGATCTTCATCACCATTCTAGTGACGTCCCAGACTGGCGTCTATATCGGCTCCGCTGGGGCCCCCAGCGACAGGAGGATTCCAATCAGATGATATTCATTAGGTGAATGATAATGTTAGATATCATGAATTATGATTATATAATGATAATGTTAGATATAATGATTCCAATCAGATGATATTCATTTAATGAATTATGATTTCCATAATGCGAACTATAATCACTATAGACTATAAGCACAATCACCATAATATGAATGACCCATATGCACACCAACATTTGCCCGAAAAAAAAAATATCCAAATTTCAAATGTAGGTAAATATACCAGCACCATGGAGCATCTGGGTATGGGGGTTTCATGAGTCATGGTGGTACCTCCCAATCATCCATTTTGGATTGGGATGTTTGAAAGAAACCATCGAATCTAGCTATTGGGGTAGCCCCATGACTATGGAAACCCCCATATAGTGATCACTTGTTTTTAACCGGGATGGTGGATTTCAACCTGAGGGGCTACCTTTGCTTCCCTGAAAATGCCGGAGCAGTGCTCGAAGAAAATGTGTTTCATAGATGGTTTTTCCTCTCAATTTCTGTCCTTGTTATCTTGCTCTGTTTTCGAAATTTGGACCCAAGTCATCCCAGCCCTCCATATCCTACAATGTGGGGCCCCCGTTGGATAGCTAAGTTGGTGCAAATAACTCCAATTTCACTATGGTTTATGGTACGCAAATAACGAACTAGTTATGGGGGTTTATTCCAACCAACGTTCACATCACTTGGGGGGCCCTCCATATCCCAAGCAAAGCATTTTCCATGTGCTCCGAAAGTGAAACCACTTTCGCCATTTTCCCTGCCATCTGGCGAAGACCATAGATTTCGACCATTTCACCGGAGGCCTTGAAATTGGCGGCGAGGAGCGACTTCGCTGGGATTTTTGCACATCGGAGGGGTAGGAAACGGTAGAAACCTCGAACGAAACTCATCCGTGTTTACTTTAAACGGACAGATTAACCATAGAGATGAGCATGTTTTTGTGGACCAAAGATTGACAATGGTGAAATAATTGCCATTTCATGGTGATTGTTCGATTTCAATTGGATACGAGCAAACCACGGTAAATGAAATCATGGGATAGTCTTTTTAGGATAGCTACGAGGTGAGGCTCACGTGTTTTTTGTTTTTTTTGGTAGTCCAACATTGGATGAAAAAAACAGACGTTGGATGGTAGAGTTTGTTATTTATGAAAGAATTCTTGATCAAAAAAAGACATTAATTTGTTTGTTGGTGTGATAGATAGGCCGATGGTGTTTTTCTTCGATGTTTATTCTGTGAAATGGTGAAATATGAAGATTTTATCTGTGATTGTTTTGCGAGCAAATCAGCGTTTTTTTCCAGAGATCAAATCGTCAATAAATTTCTATTCGAACAAATGTCATAGATTATTTACCATCTGGTTATGGCTAACATAGCCATGGAAAATCACCATGTTTAATAGGTAAACCCAGGAAAACCATCTATAAATGAACCATTTCCCATGGCTATGTTAGTCATAACCAGAGGGTATCCACCATTGAAGGTCTCACAGATCAAATATGATGGAATCTTCAATACCCTCCGGTGTTATCAAACATGGCCAGCTGGTTCCAGTTTCCCATCAGGAGATCGATGAAAAATTCCCAGCGAACAATTCCCTCCGTTTCGTCCGGTGATTTCCCATTGAGAGGCATGAAAGGTAAATGGCACTTTGAAAATCAGAACATGGACGATCAGCCATCAAATTCTATGTTTCAGCAGCTAAATGGAGGCTTCCTAAGATAGGACCTCAATAGCTGGATGATTTATTTCCATGGGAAAATCCATCTATCAATGGATGATGACTGGGGGTAGCCCTATTTTTCCAGCACCCAAATATGGGGGTTCTCCTAAAATCTCGGTACCCCCAGTCATCATCCATTGATAGATGGATTTTCCATCAAATAAACCATCCATTTTGTCAATGGGAATTTCAGGATCCAACAGATGGAGGTACGTAAACGTACCATATTTCCGGCCATATGAATTATGGGGATGTTAAAACATAGGCCTAAAACATAGGCCAAAAATATATGGAATCGGTACCTCCGTCCTCAATCGGATCCTGAAAATCCCATTGATTTTGGATACCCTCTGGTAAACATACAGAAAGCTATGGAAAATCACCATGTTCAATGGGAAAATCCACTATAAATCACCATTTTCAATAGCTATGTTAGTCATAACCAGAGGGTACCCCATTGATGGTGTCACCACCGACAGGAGTCCTGAAGCACAGTTGGTGCCACGGCGCGGGCGCGATTTCGCCTTCTTGGCCTTCCAGGGTTTCGGAGGTCGCGTTGTCGCTGTGGAGGGAGAAACCCAAATAAATCGTGAGTTCATCTGGGTAAATTATAACGACCTCACTACGACCTCACTGGAAATCATGGTTAGTAAGGGGAATCATCCCCAAATGGCCTTAATTCAGATTAGTGAATTATTATAATTTGCCCAGATTTCATGGAATTTCACCAACAAATGTGGATATGATTAATGGAAAACTGCTTGGTGGTGACTGGAACCATGGAATTTTGAATGACTTTCCAGAAACAGTTGGGAATTTCATGATCCCAACTGACGAACTCATATTTTTCAGAGGGGTAGGTATACCACCAACCAGAAATGGAATGTAATGGAATAGACTGGGATTTATGGTATATCCCTCTGATGTCATCGTTCGCGTGGCTAGCGCTGATGCCGGAAACTCCACGGACTAAATCGAGGTTTCGTACGAAACGTGAAAGTCATCGAAGCACATGGTGCATTTCCGACGCCACGTCCGACATACCGGAGGGCACTAGGTTAATCTTAGATGGATACTTTAATCCTTTAGTCTTTTGGTATGGGAATATCTACTAACTAGCAAAGAATTTAATTTTTTGCAGGGTATCCAAGATTGGCAATGGGTATGTCAGATGGCCATCCAATCTTTTCACAGCATTTCCTTCCTAGTTGGGTGAGGAATTTGTGCTCGAAGTACTTAAAAAAAACCTTTGTGAGCAAGGTTTTTTGTCCACCTTCATATCCTGTGTATTCTTTTCTGAGGACTTACATGATTCTCTGTTGAGGAGTTCCATGAGACGCAGAACCAACCGGTGGAGATGATAGAGGGGGATCCGATCCCCCTATGAAACAGGCCCCAACTATCTGGAAACCCTCCACTAAACCTCACTAAACCATGATTTCTGGTGTTTAATATGGTTTGCTGCTTGGTGTTTTGGAACATGAATTATAATGAATTATATATTTTTCCAGAAACAGTTGGGAAGAATTTTATCCCATCTGACGAAGTCATATTGTTCAGAGGGGTAAGTCAACCACCAACCATTTTTTTGGGGGGGATGTCAGGGATTCGATCACCCCTTTTTGGTTCGCAGGTACAGGCGAAAAGCTGATCGGCCTGATCACTTCCTTAGAGATCTGGCACCTTGGATGAAAGGTGGTTCTGCTTCGCTGGGAGGGTTTTTTTTGTCTCGGTACAGTCCTAATTTTTTAATGGATCTGGATCTTAATGGCTGGTTGGTGGTGACTGGAACCATGGAATTTTGAATGACTTTCCAGAAACAGTTGGGGATAATAATCCCAACTGGCGAACTCCATCATTTTTCAGAGGGGTAGGGCTCAACCACCAACCAGTAATGGTAAAATACCCCCAGATTTATGGCCAAAATAGGGGGAACATGAATGGGAAAATGAAGGATAAACCTAGCGTTAGGGGCCTACTTTTCAAGCCCCAGCTCTAGGTACTAGGATGAATCGTCAGTACCCTCTGGCAATTTAACATAGCTATTGAAAATTGCCATTTATAGTGAGTTTTCCCATTCAAAATTGTGATTTTCCATAGTTATGTTAGTTTACCAGAGGGTACTCATCATGACCTAATGGTCTGGGAGTATCCACTGGCAGCTCTGTCGATCCAGGGACGGAGGGACGGAAAAACCGATCTTCGGATGGCAGTTCTTCGGAACTTCGGATGGAAAAAACGAAGCCGCTTTTGGGATGACGGAGCCCTTGGCGAAGTGTCTGCTTTTTTTGGGCCATCGGGCCATTGGGCCATCGACCGGAATGGATTTTTGGGTCGTCCCTTTGTAGTTGTTTCCTTGGCTTAGGACCTAGGACCCGAACCCCAAATTTCTGGAGCTATGGGAATATTCCCAGGATCCCAGCACATGCTACTGGACTTGCTGACTCTGGTGACAAGCTGTCCTCATAGTGTTTCTGTGCCGTGATACAAAGGGAGGCCTACACTGGGAGCACCGGAGGAAAAAAGGAAGAGATGTCGAAACGTCATCAAAGAATCATAGCTAACCCTAGTTGTTTTCAGCTCAAAGCCCTGTATTCTCTTTCAGGGGTGTAGTACCCTAGTTGTAGATGCATAGTATACAATACAATATGTACAATTTCAATATACAACATACAATATACAATACAAATAGATGGTTAATGGTTAGTCATCTAAATGGCTCATCTTTTTTCTCTTCGCGCCGAAAAATTCTCTCCAGTGGCGGCACGGCACACAAGGTTTGCACTGGTGGTCTATATCGTGATGAACGGGATCAATATCTCGGCTGTCTCTCGGAGCTGAAAAGCCAAAAAGCTCCGGCTGAGAGGGTGGGAAATTCATGACACTGTGAGGGTTTCCATAGTCATGGGTAATCCCCAAGCTCGCGGTTCATGGTTTATTTCCATGGGAAAATCCCGATCTATATCCATATCCATCAAAATTCATCAAGGTTTCCATAGTCATGGTGTTACCCCAATAGCTCGCTGGATGGTTTATTTCCATGGGAAAATCCCGATCTATATCCATATCCATCTATATCCATCAAGGTTTCCATAGTCATGGTGTTACCCCAAGCTCGCGGTTTATGGTTTATTTCCATGGGAAAATCCCAATCTAAAATGGATGACTGGGGGTAGCCCTATTTTTCCGGCACCCAAATATGGGGGTGTCCTAAAATCTCGGTACCCCCAGTCATCATCCATTGATAGATGGATTTTCCCTTACAATGTGGGGCCCCCAGTTACAAGTTGGTTTATAAACCCCCATAACTATAGTTAAGTACCATAAACCATAGTTATTGGAGTTATTTGCACCAACTTAGCTATCTTGGGGCCCCACATTGTATAAACCATCCATTTTGGGTACCCCATTTATAGGAAGCCGACTGTTGGGAATGCAGCCGACAACAGCCGAGAATGCCGTGGGTTTTTTTTTTCGCCGCGGGGTGAATCACTCCGGAAGCAGCTAAAACAGGGAGCCACCAGCCATGACTGGATCAGGGACTGGCCGAAATCCCATCTTTTTTATGGTGATGACTGGGGGATGGTTTGTGGCATTTTGTTTAATCAACATTTTACATGATACTCATGATACCAATGCCAATCTCCTATTGTTTATATATATATATATATTTGAAATCCTAATTATTATTGGGGGATGGTTTATGGCATTGTGTTACCTACATAAACAGCCCATTTTACATGATACCAACCTCCTATTGTTTACTCTCTGGTTATTCAACGTAGCCATGGTATAGATGGCCCATAGAAATAGATGATTGGAACCCAGCTAGAAACCTCCATTTATGGTTGGGATTTTCCATGGCTATGTTAGTCATAACCAGATGGTAAACAGTGATGTTGTAAAGTAACCTTTTTATATTTTTTCCATATATTGGGAACAATAATCCCATTTGACTTTCATATTTTTCAGAGGGGTGGCTCAACCACCAACCAGTCCTATTGTTTATATATATATATATGTATATAGCCCAGTTTAATCCATTTTACATGATACTAATGATACCAATATCCTATTGTTTATATATATGGATGATTGGATTTGGATTTTGGATGATTGAACAAGATTGAATGATTGGATGATTGGATGATTTTGGATATCAACCTCCTCTTGTTCATATATATATATCAACAAGCCATGGATTTTGGATGATTGAAATCCTTCCATTGTGAAGGTTTCAGGAGGCCATGTTGGACAAGAAACTGCTGCCATTCTGAGCTGTGCACTGGCGGCGACCTGGTTGGATTTTGCCGGCGTTGCAGGGCGTTTTTTAAAAGGGTGAAAGGGAGGAACATGTTTTTTTTCTTAACGAAAGTATGATAGAATATGGATGTCAATGGATGTCAACCAATCAAAATGGGGATTCTTTTTGGAAAAAAGAATGGATGGACTTGACCAAGAAAAGCTGGGGCTTCCAACCTGCAAAGAACCAAAAGAGAGTCTTTTGTTTTGCTGTCATAGAAATGGATGCAAAGAACCTACCTATCAGACCTATTATCTAGGTTAATCTTAGATGGATACTTTAGTCCTTTAGTCTTTTGGTATTAATGGGAATATCTACGTTCACCAGCAAAGAATTTGTCATTTTTTGCAGGGTATCTAAGATTGGCAATGATCAGACATTATATAATCGAGAATGCAGATGGCCTGAAGCATTTACCGCCACAAACTTTCCAAGCTTCTTGCGACAGGACACTTTAGCAGCGGTGAAAAATCATGTACAGTATCTCTTTGGGCTGCATGCCTGGTTACCTGTCCAAACTGATTAGTCACATTTAACTGATTAGTCACATTTATTGCTGAAGAAATGCATCTTGGCAAATCTAGTTGTAGTCCCAGCCTTGGTGGAAAATCGGTGCAGCCTCAGGCGCTGATGGTCTTTCTACCCATGCGGGTCTACTCCTACTTTTCATTGGCATCTGGGTGAAGATTTTCGCGAAGGGACACGATGTCAGCATTGGGGCACCCAAGATATCTTCAAAGCTTGGCTGAATCCCTGGGTCGCATGAAGCTCTGCTAACATCATAGGATTTTTTGCAGCTGTGTTTGATGACCGGGGACTCCTCCCATGTCAGAAGTGACCACCATCAACTGTTGATCCGGTTGGTGGTTTCAAACATCTGGGTAAATTGTAACGACCTCACTGAGACCTCACTGGATTCATGGTTAATAAGGGAAATCATCCCCAAATGGCCTTAATTCAGGTTAGTGAAATATTATAATTTACCTAGAATCATGTTTTTGTCCATTTCATATATGGGATGTCATCCTTCCCATTGACTCACTCATATTTTTCAGAGGGGTAGGGCTCAACGACCAACCAGGGATTGGTTGATATGTTTGTGGGTATAACTGATAAATGATGGTTAATGATTATATTATATATATTATATTAGTTATGATATCCCCATATAGTAGTCTATAGTAATCATTGGTTGATGATTACTAGCCAATATATTGAGGATTATAACAATCCTTTGTTAACCATTATATAACCATTATATCTCCATACTTATATTAACCATATATATATTAACCATAATATTACCATCTACCCTCTGGTAAATAAACATAGACCCTGAAAATCACCCATTTTTAATGGAAACTAGTCTTCCAACCCTTATCTGCCAGGGTCTATGTTAATTTACCAGAGGGTAATATAGCCACCATTGTTGGTACTGTGGTCAAATCAGAGGGATCTCGTTCCGTTCGATCCTCCGTTAGATCGTGCCGTTCGAAATCTCCATGCTGTCGCTGTTGAAAATTGGATTCCAACGGTACCTGAAATTCTTGGTCAAATCCTTCAAGGTTTGGGTGTCCTCAAATCTTTCCCAGCTTTACTGTAAATCAATCGGTCCATATGATATCATATAAATCCATAGAAAATGTCCTTATAAATCCCGATGAAATCCATATCAATCACTAAAAATCCATCAGATCTACCCTCTGGTAAACGTTTACATAACTATGGAAAGATCCACCATGCTATTAATGGGAAAACTCACTATTTCTATGGCCATTTTCAATAGCTACTTTGACATAACCAGAGGGTATCATTGCCAATCTTAGCCACATTGGTGGCTAAAATAGCTGGTATAGCTGGATGATTTCTTCCCACTTTACATTGCCCGGCATCATAAAAATCATAAGATTCACCTAGTAGAAACCTATATCATCCATAAACCCTAACGCTAGGTTTATCCTTCATTTTCCCATTCATTCCATCAGATCGATATTCAGATCCTCAGTTTTTCCAGGTCCTTTTTTTCGGTGACCCGTTGAGGTGGCCTCCATCGCCCTAGCCCTCGCTGGTTTGGCCGTGGTCGCAGCTGTTTGGGTGCCCAGCTCCGCCCAGCTCCCTGGGATCCCTGGGATTTCAATGGAAGTTGCGCTAGATCTATACAATGTGGGGCCCCCAAGAAAGCTAAGTTGGTTGACAACTCCAATAACTATGGCTTATGGTACGCAAATAACTATAGTTATGGGGGTTTATAAACCAACAAACATCACTGGGGGGCCCCACATTGTAGCTGGTTGGTGGTTTATAAATGTGGAACCATGGAACCATGGCATTATATGACTTGGTTAATCAATGTTAATCATAAATATATGGTTAACATATGGAAATACATTGTTAATAATGATCAATAGTAATGATTACTATAGTTATATATGGTTAATAATGATGATTAATGTGGTTGGTGGTGACTGGAAATGTGGATGAATTAACTATGGTTTATGGTAGATATAACGAACTAGTATTCATGGGGATTAGTTCATGGTTTATAAACATAACTAAACTACTGGTTGGTGGTGACTGGAACATTTTGGAACCATGGATTTTTATGACTTTCCAGAAACAGTTGGGAAGATTTTGATCCCAACTGACGTTCACTCCATCATTTTTCAGAGGGGTAGGTATACCACCAACCAGATCAGATTGAATAGTAATGGATAAAAGTATGATCTAATTCATTGATCTATATACAGCTGGACTATATTTACAATGGATGTGTATCTAACGGATGGGATTTGATTGTATAATCATTGGACATGTCAGATGGATCTGTTATTTTGTAACTTTGTATCTATAGTCAGATGTTAAAAAGTGACTTAAAATATCTAGAATTAGACTAATTGTGTGAAATAGATGTGAAACTAAGATAATATGGACATATCTAACAGATTATCTGGTTAGATGGGAAATCCCCGAACTAAATGGAGCTTGATAGAAAATCATCTATATGGGATGGTAAAATCCCCTATTGAATGAGCTATGTCAGCTATGTAAAAATATGATCGTTGATGAGTTATTATAGGGGATTATATTACCAGGTTTAATGGGGATTATGATAACTGCTACTGGGGATATGTCCAACAGATTATCTACTAGGTCAATCGACTGGATGGATACAAACTAATCCTAACTACACTTTTGGTATGGGAATATCTACGCTCACCAGCAAAGAATTTGTCATTTTTTGCAGGGTATCTGGCTGATTGGCAATGTCTATAGTTAGATGGGCTTGTAATCTTTTCACTGCAAAAAAAAACTATGGTTTCTATATAATGGTTTCTATGTATATATATTATTATATTGTAGTTAGATGGGCTTGTAAACGTTCATCTATATCCATAGAAATCGCCGGGGATTTCCCGGCCACATTTGATGACGTGCCGTGGTGTTTCGATTTCAGTGGTGAAGCCATCGATGATGTGAGCCCTAGATGCCGTTGAAAATGTGCCAGGATGCTATAGATGGTGTACTTCATGTGGGTATGGGTCAATACCTATGAAAATACCATTTTTAGGGGGATGAACATCCATAAATCCCAGCTATTTTGATGTGAACTACAGGGGTACTATTGGTTTTGACCCATAGCCATGTTTCCAGGTGTCCCACTTTTCTATCTTTTGGTGGATTACTATAAATCATGTACACAAGTAGAAAAACTTGTGGAATGATTTATAGACCATATCATTACTATAGAAGGACCAATGATTTAGTCAGACTAATGATTTATTACACAGTGAAAATTATGTACTATAGAATGGGTAATGTTTTTCAACGACCAATCTGAAAACTGCTTTTGGTTGTGGTTTCCAAGAGGTTAGCTTCCACCCAGATCCCATATCCCGAGCACCGACTGCCATGCCCCAATATCCAAAGATTCTTGAAAGATGTTAACTCACTGGCTCTAACCAGGACGTGATTTTTATAGATCTAAGAGTTGGGGAATATCTGATATCTGAACATCTTTGAAAAATTTTGGATTGGATTTTTGTTTGAAACTAATGAATTGGATTGACCTGTGTTTCACAGCGCAAGAGACATTTTGGAGTCAATTTGTTTTAGGCCCAGGGGACCACGGATTGACTGATCATTTCTAGTAGTTTTTGTTCCATACGTATTAGTATTGTGTTTCAGTATCCAATTTTGAGCTGTACCCATTTTTGGGGGTTCCTAAGTCATGGGAGATCCCCAAGTCACCATGGGTTTCAATACTAAAATTGTCTCATGACTTGGATGATTTGGGGGTACCCTCATTTCAGGAAACCTCCAAATATTGACAAGGTCTAAAAATGGGATGCGAAATGTGAAGTCACTCGTGAATTAGAGAGATAAAGATTTAAGAATTGGACATGTTTCGAACAACTGAATTGGGGTGTGGATCATTTGGAGGTTTCCTGAAATGGTGGTACCCCCAGTCATCATCCATTTTTCTTTCGGATTTTCCATGAAACAAACCAACCAGCGAGCTTGGGGATTCTGCATCCCCATTTATGGAAAGCCCATTTCATCAATGGCCATTTCAGGAACCGATTGATTGGAGGTACCTACCGTATATAAGGCCTATATTTCAGGCCTATGCAAGGGAATATCCCCACAATTCATATGGCCAAACATATGGTACTAACGTACCTCCATCTGTTGGATCCTGGAGATCTCCCAGTGATTTCACATCGAGTTTCAACAATCGAGGCTCTGACGATGGAAGAGTGGGCCAGGGCCCTTATCGGGCCCTCATTTCCAGAGATGCTACGGCCTGATGAAGGAGATGAAATTCCACATCTTGGGGGGCCATAAAACTAGGTCAATCGACTAGATGGATACCCATTGAAATAGTGGATGTTCCCATCAAAAGTGGTGATGTTCCATAGTTTTTCGTATGTTGATGGGTTATTCTAGGGGATTATATTACCTGGTTTTTCATGGGGATTATGATACCTGCTACTGGGGATATGTCCAACAGATTATCTACTAGGTCAATCGACTGGATGGATACAAACTAATCCTAACTAGTCTTTTGGTATGGGAATATCTACGTTCACCAGCAAAGAACTTGTCATTTTTTGCGTATCTAAGATTGGCAATGAAAATGCAGGTGTTTTTTTCTGAAAGGGGAATGGGAGGTTTCAGAAGAACTACGGCTTCAAATTCGAGAACCATCTTGTGGATTGAAATGCCTGCGATAGCTAGCGATTGACACCAGCAGAAACCACATTGCGGAGACTTTTTTCTTGGAGTCTAGTAGAGTCTAGAGTCTAGATTTCCGAGCTCAGAAATCTTGAAGTTCGTGTTTATAGAACTGTCTGATGTTGGCATGGATGGCGTCTTTCAGCTGGGGCGACAGATGGGTTTGTCTGATATGGTCTACCTCTCTTTCCAGCGTAATAGCTTGAGTAGCCTTATCCTTCTTATTTCAATAGCCGAATCCATTTGGTGGCTAAATTCCATGGGAATTCCCTTCATAGCCCTTAAAAATAGGCCTTATATATGGTAGGTACCTCCAATCAATCGGTTCCTGAGATGGCCGGTGATAAATCCCTTATTTTCAGAACCCAGATAGCCTTTCCACTGATAGGCAGCTCTGAAAAAACCGAGGCCAACCCGTACAACCACCTGGGCGAACCCGCCCTGGTTCAGCTGCAGCTGGGGCTCCTGTCGTGTATCGAGAGCTTAGTGCAGGGTGGAGCCGAGCATGGGGTTTATTAATTGGGGGGTGAGTCCAATAATCATAGGCTTTATGGTGGTAGATATATCCATAGTTTATGGGGTTTCTAAACCAACTTAGCTAAGTATTTATCGAGAAATTACCATCTGGTTATGACTAACAGTTTGCCATGGAAAGATCCACCATGCTATTAATAGGTAAACCATCTATTTCGATTAGGGCCATCTATACCATGGCTATGTAACAAATAGCCAGAGGGTATATACACATACAGGCAGTACGTGTTTAATATCATATATATTCATATATGATATAGTATATGCATCCATTTCATTCTCCAAAAAATGGCTGCCAGGCTTTCAAAAAAGACAGAAGGGCCTAGCACCCCCCATGACCTCGCACCGTGCAAGCTCCAAGGAACATCCCGCGCTCCATTGGCATCATTGTCTTTTGCTTCGCAGGCATGGAGCACCAGCGTTGAGACGATGATGTAGCCGAAATGGAAAAGCTTGGCCAAAATCTGGTCACCATGAAAACTTTTAGGCCCTACTAGTAAAGATGATGGTTATCATATGTTATCATGGAAATTGCCCTTGCAAATGTGTTCCAGCTTGAATTTGAGCAGTATGTGTGTGTGTGTTTGTCTCTTGATTTCCTGTGCGAGATCTCACTGCCGATGACCAGCTCCACAGGACATCCATGTTTTCCCATCGTGTACGAGTGCATGAAGGAGTCGCGACGACGGCAGTTTCCAGGGATGCAACTTGGTTTCCAGATGAAGGGACAGGTGTCCGTTTGAGATCCTCGAAACTTGACATGCCAAGATCCTTGAGATGATTCACAGCCACATACCTTGCCCAGGAGCCACAGTACTGGATGAGCTCCGTCTGTGCCGACCCCAGGTCTGGGAAAATGCTGGGCCATGAAATGCGCAGCTGGCTGACCAGCCTTGCGATGCCTGGAGTGGCAGCCTGGGGCTTCAAGTAGGATCACAAACAGCATCGCTTGCGGGAACTAAGATCTGACCTTCTGTTTGGCCTTCATGTACTACGGAGGTGGGGCCGTGGTTCACCATGGGTTTTTCTCCCGGGTCGACGCGCGCTGTTGTTTTGTTGATGGGCAAATGTTACCAGAATACTGGGATTCTGAAGATGCACTAAGCATGAATATCCATTAATGAGGATTTAATGAGAATTTAACAGCTAGAAACTGATGGTTTCTGATTTCTGTGATGAAAAATAACGGTGAGCCGTTTGGGACCACGCTACCGGCTAGTGACTAGTGACCCCTGTCATCGGTTGTCTCCGGCTTACAGCTTTTTTCGGTTGTTTTTTTCCGGGTGAATGTTTTCAAAGGAACACCATTCTGGGTCCAGAGTTCTGAAGTCTGGCATTCGGATTTTCTGGATTTTTAGTGCTATGAAACCTGACCAGTTGCTGTGTTGCTGGAGCTTTGTTCATCGTGACTTCAGGCCTTGGTGTCTTCGGCTATTTGGTCTTTGGTCAGGACCTGCAGGACCTCTTCGGTGGCGATCTACCGTTGGTTGATGAGTGGGAGAATTTGATTCTATTGGTTGATATGCTTGCCCATAGGATCCATGTATGGTATATATGCTAATATTGGGGGTATATTGATGGTACATGTTACCATATATATCATACATGGATCCTATGGCTTGTGGATATAACTGATAAACTTGCTGGTGGTGACTGGAACCATGGAATTTTTTTGAAACCCCAATAGTTGGGATGATGATCCAATCTGACGAACTCATATTTTTCAGGGCGGTTGAAACCACCAATTAGTAAATGATGGTTGGTTGATGATTATATTAGTTATATTATCCCCATATAGTAAGCTATAGTAATCATTGGTTGATGATTACTACAAAATATATTGAGGATTATAACTACAATCCAGGGTAGTCCCGTTCTTAATCAACCAGTAGAATGGAATGGACAGGTGGATTTTGAACACTGCAGATGTTGGAATTTTGGGGTATTGAAATTTCGAGACAATTTGGAGAGAGACACCTGAATGGTGTTGTTTTGGGAACATGCATTTAAAATAAATGTGGTGCTGTTTGTTGAGGCTTCAAATGACATAGAATCATTGGAATCTGTAGTTTCATGCAGTTTCACTTAGTTGTGCCCACTTCCCCCATCTCAGGCATCAGTGACGCAGAATGTGGAGTTGTTGCCTCAGGCTCGAAGCTGGGAGCTTCCGAAACGTGTGATCAGCCATGCTCCATTGGTCATCATGATGATGGTGGTGGTGGTGGACCAAGAAATTCAAGAATACGATTTTAAACAATTCCATTATTTAAATATAATATATATATGAATATACCTACAAAAAATATTATATTTATATTAGATGTGTATTCCCTCTTGTGAATCCGAGTCACATCCCTGCGATTGTCGCCTCAGTGGTGCTTCGTAGCTGCTTCGTAGCTGGATCATGTCAGTGTGGTAATCCGTGACGTTAGCACCCCATTAGCACCATGTAATCAGTGTGTGTGTGTGTGCCATGGTCAAGATGCATCCCCGCATTTCTACGGCTGCGCACGCTGTGACGCTGTGTTTGGGGTCCCTTTTTTGATGGTCGGATGACCAGAAGATATATAAACCAATTTTGGACTCGACGGCACATGTTTTTGTCCCATGATAAATTCCGAGTCAGCTATTCAATACGGTGTTGGGAATGATCCAAATTAACCAATATTTATGGATTTGGCAAAATGTTGGTATTGTAAACTAGATCAATCTTACATGGGTACTTTAATCCTTTAGTCTTTTGGTATCAATGGGAATATCTACTAACCAGCAATGTAAATGATTGATCAAATTCCCAATTTTCGGGCTGGCAGCACTGGGCAATTTACCACAATTGACCAATATTTATATTGCTAGCCAGAAATGGTGGGCTTCTCTGAAAATAACTCCTACATCCTATGGTTAATCATCATTACATCATCATTTTTCCCATCAAATTATTATTCTGGGGACACATTGTTTAATGGGAAAGATTGATTAACCGGAAAAATTCGCCAAATTTATCAAATTCACCAAATTCAAGACACCAATCCATCTAAATCCTATGGTTAATCAATGTTTCTCCATTGCCAATCTTAGATACCCTGCAAAAAATGACAAATTCTTTGCTGGTTAGTAGATATTCCCATTGATACCAAAAGACTAAAGGATTAAAGTACCCATCTAAGATTGACCTAGTCTCATTAAATTATCATTTTTGGGACACATGATCCCTCAGGCCTGGCTCTTTCGGCAGATCGCCTTCTTATGTTTCGCAGCGCGGACACCTGGTGACCTTTTGATGTCCCCAATACTGCGATTTAACCGAAGTTATAGTAATATGGTGGTTCCATACAATTATAAGTGTCCCCAATACTGTGAAAACATAGTAATGAGTAATATGGGGGTTCCATAAATGGGGGATCCCCAATAGCTGGTTGGTTTTATAATGGAAGATCCTACTAAAATTGATGGTTTAGGGGTATCCCCATTTCAGGAAACATCGACATATACATTTATACATAGTAATCCACAAAAAAATACCCTCTGGTTATGACTAACAGTTTGCCATGGAAAATCACCATGCTATTAATAGGTAAACCATCTGTTTCTATGGGCCATCTATACCATGGCTATGTAACAAATAACCAAAGGGTATATAGAAATCTTGTTTCAGGATTCCGGATTGCTCATGTTTTCTCCATCACTTCCAGACATCCAGGCCTTTTCTATCTGTTTAGGTGTCCCTACAAGTTTGCTTGGTTATGATAGTGGCGGTGAAGAAACATCGGAGCCGAAGCTCATAGAATTTCTGGTTGGTGGTTTGGAACCATGGAATTTTATTGAAACCCCAAGAGTTGAGATGATGATCCAATCTGACTTTCACTCATATTTTTCAGGGGGGTAGGTATACCACCAACCAGATTTGGACTATGCCTATGCTGTGTTCCATGATCATCATCATCATCATCATCATCATCATCATCTTTTCTTACTGGTGCGTTAAACACGTAGGGTTGCTGGATGGGTTGCTGGGGGTTGCTGGGATTATTGATAGTTAGCCAGTGGATCATTCCCGAAAATTCCCTACGTTTAGCTAAGCACCAGTAAGTTGAGATCCATCTGAATTGACCACAAGGGTACCAACAATCAACAGTTGATGGGGAGCCTGGTGGGCCATCAACAGTTTATTCATAGTTTCTAGGTCAATCGACTGGATGGGTACCCTCTGGTTATGTCAAAATAGCTATTGAAAATTGCCATTGAAATAGTTGATTTACCCATTGAAAATGTTGATTTTCCATAGTTATGTTAGTTTACCAGAGGATATTTTAATCCTGGCTAGTCTTTTGGTATTAATGGAAATATCTACGTTCACCAGCAAGGAATTTATTTTTTTGCAGGCTATCTAGGTGTGGCTATGAATACATCCAATAATTATGGATGATATAGGTTTATACTAGGTGAATCTTATGATTTTTATGATAGGGCAATGTAAAGTGGGAAGAAATCATCCAGCTATACCAGCTATTTTAGCCACCAATGTGGCTAAGATTGGCAATGATACCCTCTGGTAATTTGTTACATAGCTATTGAAAATGGCCCAGTCGAAATAGTTGATTTTCCCATTAATAGCATGGTGATTTTCCATAGCAAAATGTTAGTTTACCAGAGGGTAGTGATGGAGAGGATCTGTATACTTGTTCCATTTTTATGGAGAAATCCACTATAAATGGTCATTTTCAATAGCTATGTTGACATAACCAGAGGGTAGTTTTCCAAGCGTCCAGCTCTTCTTTTTTGGCGAAGCTTACCATGGCTGTTTTTTGTGACCGTGTTCCTCTTAGGTGAAGATCCAGTTCACCGCGCCGCCAGGGCTTCCCAGAGATGACCAAGTGGGATGAAAACCACTGGGGTGTGGAAAGTAATATGATATAGTATAGTATAATAGTATACCCTCTGGTTATTTAACATAGCCATAGAAAATGGCCCATTTATAGATGGCTTACCTATTAAAAATAGTGATTTTCCATGGCTATGTTAAATAACCAGATGGTAACATAGTACAGTATAATAGTAAAATACAGTAGAGGACCTGTGTACAGCATGGGGCCCCCTTCAGAGAGCGTGAACCGTTGGTTTATAAGTGGCTGAAAAAACTATGGTTTATGGTAGATATAACTATAGTTCATGGGGATTATCATGGTTTATAAACCAACAAACATCACTGGGGGGCCCCATCCTGTATAGTATAAGGATGTATAAGAAAAAGAATAAAAACTGGAACATCGAAAAACTTGTGACCATGTGGGATTGAACCTTCAGAAATTGGCATGACACTGCCATTTTCATTGGGCCCGAGGACATGAAGAACTCCGAGTGAAGTTGTGGTCCATGTCAAAAATCTAAGGATAACATTCGGAAAAACAAAGAACAGATAATCTACCATTGATTGGCACGCGTCAGGACCCAACTTCAGCCATCCTGGCTGAAGTTGGGTCTTGATCGGGCCTTGGAACAGCTGTATGTTGTCCTATGAGATTAGTCCCATTATCCCAGGTATCAACCGGCGATGCTTAAAACAACTCATGAACATACTTAAAAATTGGCAAAACTGCTTGTAATCATCAGAGAATGTGTACTTCTTATTGGTAATGATAAATAATAGCAAGGGTAAGGTATTGTAGTTTCCATTTATCTCCAATATGAAGATAAGAGAATTGATGATTGTATGTTAAGTGATAGTGGTCTAGCCACGAATGACTCAAAAAAAACATATCATATCTTAATTGACTTTAATAACCAATCATCCAGCGTCAATTGATAGTGATAGTGTATCTCCAATATTACAGATCAGTAAACATGAAAAATATACTTATAGATATTAATTAGAGGCCTTCACTAGATATTTTAATTAATCATTAAATCTTACTTTGATATTATATGATTAGATATCAAGTAGATATTAATCAGTAAATATTAATTAGCTGTTAACTAGTAGATATGAATTCTTAACTGTTAACTAGATGTTATTTAGATATTAACTGGATATGAAAAATATCACCCTCTCGTAAATATTTGTTTAACAGTTAGACCCTGAAAATCACCAATTTTTAATGGTTTCACAAATTCTGAACTAACCCCTATCTACCAGGGTCGAGCTGTGAATTTACTGGTATAATTTACCCAGATATATTACTAGCTATAATCCAATATATCTAGTATTGATATTGTTACCCTGTGGTAAATTAACTTGTTGACCCTGAAACTGACCAATTTATAGTGGAAACTAGTCTTCCAACCCCGACAACTGCCAGGGTCTATGTTAATTTATTGGAGGGTAATATGTATATCCTACCAGTTACCCTAGGGTAAACCAACACATTACTAGCTATCATCCAATTTATCAATTTACCAATATATTTACTGGTATAATTTACTGATATTGTTATCAATCCAATAAATGGATTACTGAATTTTGACCCATCGCCCAAGGATGGTAACTGATCAATCTCCCCAGGATGCCGCTGAACGCCATCATGGTGGCCGCGTGGCGACCGGAGGCCATGATAAAATGGGAAAATGCGATGATAAAATGAATTTTTAGACCTACACAAGGTGGTGCCCCATAGTTAGCTAAGTTGGTTTATAACTCCCATAACTATGGTTTATGGCAGATATAACTATAGTCAATGGGATTTATAAACCAACTTATAACTGGGGGGCACCATCCTG
>Ga0126342_10006587_pt1 | contig 20623 bp, 14 predicted proteins | sample Cyp1metagenome_FD_92528 | JGI IMG/M metagenome (GOLD analysis project Ga0126342, IMG submission 92528) | Coral microbial communities from Lord Howe Island, Old Settlement Bay, Australia - Cyphastrea 1 metagenome | ecosystem: Host-associated > Invertebrates > Cnidaria > Coral ...
ATACCATACATACCATACATACCATACATACCATACATACCATACATACCATACATACCATACATACCATACATACCATACATACCATACATACAATACATACAATACATACAATACATACATTACATACATTACATGCATTACATACATTACATACATTACATACATTACATACATTACATACAGTACATACATTACATACATTACATACATTACATGCATTACATGCATTACATGAATTACATACATTACATACATTTCATACATTAAATACATTACATACATTACATACATTACATACATTACATACATTACATACAATACATACAATACATACAATACATACAATACATACGATACATACAATACATACAATACATACAATACATACATTACATACATTACATACAGTACATACAGTACATACATTACATACATTCCATACATTGCATTCATTACATACATTACATACATTACATACATTACATACATCACATACATTACATGCATTACATGAATTACATACATTACATACATTTCATACATTAAATACATTACATACATTACATGCATTACATACATTACATACAGTACATACAGTACATACAGTACATACAGTACATACATGCATGCATACATACATACATACATATATTTTTACATATATATATATATATATATATATTTAACTGTCAATAAAATCTCTGTTTTCCGTCATTTGCGGATGTTAAACCCAACTTTTTGGATGGTTAGTAACTGCTAATCTATCCAAATTTGTATACCATGAACATGAGTATCCCCGTCATTGGGGTCAACTACCGATCATTGCGATACCTGGACGAAAATATCCAATTACGAAAATATCCAATTATACAATATCCAGCTATACCGATACCCAATTATATACCATTATATACAAACATGTGTGTGTGTATTTGTATCCCGTTGTATCCAGGTATGATATCCCCATCTATGGCTGGTGTAGCCACCAAGTGATATCACCCTGGAAGGATTCCCAGTCTTTGATCCTTCGAGTTGTGACAGCTGAGGTCTGCGCGAGACGTTGGAAGCAGAGCAAGTGGCTGTTGCTCGGTGGTTCGCGCGCGATTCCGTGGGTTGGTTTAGGGGAAAGCTGTGGAAAAAATGATGGTTTAACCAACTGATGCGGGGAAAATCTAGCTAAGAAATCTACAGGAAAGCATTGTCTTTTCCAGTAAATGAGAATGGTAGAAAAAACAACTCTTCTATTTTTTGTTTGGGTAACTTCCCTGGAAGAGATGTTGTGATCAGTTTGGTGCTTTGGCTACACCTACTCCACTCGCTGGCATCAACGCACCCGCATCGTGGGATGTTGGCTATCTGAAGCAACAGATTTTAGCTTTGTATTTCAAAATAAGGTTACCCCATTCCACCACTATTATATAGATATATTGTGGATAGGGTTAATCATCACTATGCCTAAATCCACTGTTTAATAGGTTACCCCAAATAAACTGACAGATATGGGATAGATCATAGGGTACACCAGAGTCCACTTATTCAACATATGGTTCTTCAGGCACACCTGACACCCATGTTTCTTCTTGATATTGGCCAGCATTCCATTATACGTTGGCAAGTATTTTGTTGTCGATTGGAAGGCTGGATGCCCACTGGGAAAACCGACCTGTTGAGCTGGTGAATTTTCTGTTTGTTTGCCATGTTGATGGAAAATATATATGACGGTATGATGAAAGGCAGTTCACCTAACAAGTTAAATTTGACAAGTTGTTTCCTGTTGCCATACACCCCAACTAATATTCACCCTGAGAATCGGCTCTCGTGGCAAGGTCGATGTTTTTCCTGCCGCGATGGTAAACAAGAATAAATACGAGTGATCCGTTGTTAACCATTGTTAGCCAAATTCTATTTTATAGCCATGATCAATCGACCCCCATGATGAAGCTTGTTAAACAAAAATGATCAGCCATTATTAGTAATTATTAGCACTAAGCAATCATTAATTATTCACCACTAACCACTTTTAGCTTCATCGGCGCCCCCATGATTCACAATGATTCAGGCAATGATATTTATTATTAACACTTATTAACCACTATTCACCACCATTAACTGCTACTACCCTCTGGTAAACAAACATACATAGCTATTGAAAATGACCATTTATAGTTGATTTACCCATTAAAAATGGTGAATTTCCATAGTTTTTCCCCACATTGACGTGTGGGGTGTCTGTTTTTAGTTCTGTATCCGCGCCTCCTCCTTCCCGTCCTCCTCACTCACTCACTCACTCCCTCACGCACGCACGCACGCACGCACTCACTCACTCACTCACTCACACACGCACACACACACACACACCCCTCACTCACTCACTCACTCACTCACTCACTCACTCATTCACTCATGCACTGGCGTTTCTTGGTCTCCGCCGCTCTGCCGGTGGCTTTTGCGTGGCAGGCGCGGCACTTGGTGCTCTGCAAGGGGTCGGATGTACGCCCTGGCGTCCCTTGGTCTCCGGTGGCTTTTGCGTCGCAGCCGCGGCACTTGGTGCTCTGCAAGGGGTCGGATGTACGCCCTGGCGTCCCTTGGTCTCCGCTGCTCTGCCGGTGGCTTTTGCGTGGCAGGCGCGGCACTTGGTGCTCTGCAAGGGGTCGGATGTACGCCCTCGCGTCCCTTCACTCACTCACTCACTCACTCACTCACTCACTCACATTCTCATTCACTCACCTGACTCACCCACCATCACCCCTCCATCACTCTTATACTTCCTCTTCCCTTCTTGCTTTTCTATGCTCAGTCTAAGTCTTGAGAAGTTGGTAACATGTGGGGTTATCCGGTCCTATAATTTTGTATGTTTAGCAGAGGGTAACCCTACTTTTTTTGGACCCCGCCGTCCGTTTCGTCCTAGGACTCCACTGAGTTGGCGCTCACCATCGCCACTTTCGCCATGGTTGGGTCCCTAGAGCCGACCTGAGGAAAAACGAAGACTCTTTCTATGGGGATATGTATATGTATATATATACGTATGTATATGTATATATATATATATATATACGTATGTATATGTATATATATATATATATACGTATGTATATGTATATATATATATACGTATGTATGTGTATATATATATATATACGTATGTATATATATATACGTATGTATATAGAGAGAGAGAGGTTGTCTGAACATATGGTATCCAAAATTTCATTGGTTGATCATCATAATCCTCATTCAATGGCCATTTGAGGGGTATACCCCATAGCACTTTGTCGCCAACCACAACACGGCGATCTGTCCTATCTGTCCAATGGGAAAATGCACTTTTTCCCTCCACCTCTATGAGTAGGTCATTATTCCACAGGAGTCTCCCTCGGAAGGCTATGGAATTGCTGAGAGAAAATCCTTCTTTCTTTTGAGGACTGTGGTAGCGCAATGATGGGCATTTTATGTGACATGAATCATGTCCTTGTTCAGTGGTTCTGACATAGTCATTCCACGCAACAATTCTATGGAGCCAACAACTTGTGCATCTAGATAGATAGATAGATAGATTAGATTTCGATTTGATTAGACTAGACTAGATTACATTAGAGTAGATACATAGTACGTACTAGTACTCAAAAAATATATAAAGATAAAAATCCCACTTAAATAGTGATGATTTTTTTCTATTTTTTGTCGTTACTTTACATATACATACATATATATATATATATACATACATATATATATATATACATACAATTGGGATTTCTCCCAGTTGAAATTCGGGAAACCAACGACGCCTTTTCAGCGAGGTCGAGGTCGCCAACAGGTCCAACGATACTTTTTCTGGCGGATCCCAGCTATTGATAATGGGTGATTTAGTTCGTCGCTTTACCCATAAAAAATGGTTATTTTCCATATGATCACCAGAGGGTGTATATATATATAGTTAGGTAAAGCCACTATAAATCACCCATTATCAATGTTATTTATTGTTGTTTATGTTAGTTTACCAGAGGGTATATATATATAACCTTGGTATATAATGATTAATGATTAGGATATTTTTGATAGGTAAATCAACTATAAATGGGTCATTTTTCACTAGTTATGTTAGTTTACCGGATGGTAATACAAGCACGTCACCACCAAAACGTAGAAGTGCGTGGTGAACTGGGAGGTTGCACCGCCAGATGTCCGATTTTGTCCCCATTCCGTGGATTAGCCTCTGGTAAACTAACATGACTATAGAAAATTATTGTTGACTTACCCATCAAAAACGGTGATGTTCCATAGTTTTTTGTATGTTTACCAGAGGGTATCTGGCCATTTCACCCATAATCTGAGGATCAATCATTCCCAGATGGGTGGTTTGTGATTGTTTTACCCACACTATCCCATCTATAAATAGCTTCGAATCCCAGTGACCACTGACAAGCTGAGGTCTTGTTGAACACACCTGCGCACGCCGCAGTGGTCGCGCCCGACCTTGGGCATCAGGATCGGATGCACGGCGCACATGAAGTGAGGACCAAGAAAAATGGTGTTTTGATGGAGTGTACTGGAGTTTAAGTGGAATATAATGGGATATAATGGGAGAGAGATTAATAGACAGACAGATTGATCGATCAATCTATCGATAGATAGACAATGTAGATTTAACGGGTATAATGGGGTTCTCATGGGATTCAATAGGTATAAGGATCATGGGATGGAATGGATATCGTGGGATTTTTTCTCATGGAGATATGATGGAAATATGTTTTACCTACTTGAGGGCGCAGGAATCGGTGCAGATTGATGGGTATAACTCGGTATAATCATAGATATAATCAATGGATTATTGGGATATAATCCAATATATTGCCTTATATAGCAATAATGGGATATAATAGGATAATATACTATAATATGGATATTCTTCAATGGCCATTTCAGGAACCGATTTATCGGAGGTACCTTCCATATATAAGGCCTAGAAAAAATGCCTATCTTTGAGGGAATATCCCCAGAAAATATGGCCAAAAATATGGTACAGTACCTCTATTTTAGGATCCTGAAATTCCCATTGATATAATGGCCTTGAATAAGTTGGTGTATAGCCCCAAGGGTACCATGGCTGTTTGCCCACTTATCACTCTGATTTGGTGGCTTATGGGGAAATGACATGAAGGGTTTGGGCCAGAAGCGGCATTGTTCCCACAGCCACGACCCACGACACACCATGAGCAGAAACCAGCAACCAGCGTCCTTCTATTTTCCCATTTTGCAACTGCCTCGCCGTCAATGATCAAACCTCCTAATTTCCACCAAAGCAACCACAAGTAAATCTGCAGGCGCCGAAGCCTCTCGTAACTGCTTGCGTTGTTCCTTTAGAACTTTGATCTCTTCCTTCAGCACCTGGCAATGAACATGTGCTGCCCCACCGTCTCTGTGCTGCAGTAGCGTCCGACCCGGCGCTGAATCCAGCAAACTGCGATTTCTTGCTTTGGCGGCGAAAGACTTCTTGGGTCACAGCTGAGACCATGGTAGAGTATTTCGAAACCTTGTGCAAGAATTTGGCACATGTGTTGCCAAATCGGCTTTGTCTGCTGCTTCTTGACGCATGCCAAGCTCATTTGCACAGAGCAGTGCTTGAAACAGCACGTGCCAGAAATTTGAAGGTGGTAGTTATACCGGCGCAAACTACACCTTGGCTGCAACCCCTTGACTTGTTTGTTTTCGTTCATTTAGAGAGAAGATGGACGAGCTGCTTGTGTCAACAAGATGTCAATCAGCCGATGGAAACTTGAGCCAAATGGCATGGCTGCGTGCCCTTAACGATGCTATACAGCAAGCTTTGATTGGGCACACGCAGAATGGTGTCAAAAACTGGCCAAGAAGGGTGATATGATGGGATCACGTGGTAAACTCAACAATAACCTCCATTTACGGATGGTTTATACCACCCATTCTCATGTTCCAATTTCGATCGCACAAATGCTCGGTACTTCAAGCCACCCAAAAATAAAGAATTTACCAAGCATAAATGGATACTAATGAGTTGGGCAATTCCATAAAATTACGCAAAAATGGAGGATTTACCCATTTGCGGTATACTTCAAGCAAAATCGGATTTTGTTGATTGATCAGCAAAGGTTGGTATATCCGCAATATGTCACTACTGTTTCAAATCACCTCAGCTACTTGGGATGATTAAAAGGGACAAAGCTTGAGGTCAACTCCACGTATTGCCGGTTAGAATCCTATGGTTTTCTACAAAAACCTAATGTTTCCGTGTGAAATCCTCATTTTTGCTGGTATCCGCCAGATGCGCTATGTGGCTGAGTCGCTACCTACAGCCACCAGCGTTTTGTTGCAGGCTGTTGGGGGTGCGGTATAACCATGGATTATAAACCCCCATAAGTTGGGACATGGGGTCAGATAAAAATTCCATTTATAACTGGATGCACTTCCAAGTACTTGCGGATCCCAAAATATGATGGTCCATCATGGTTTTTGACATTGAAATTGACAGGGGTACGCGGTACGCAAATGCACATAAGTTTGGTAATTGATCTGGAATGAATCCACGTTGAATTGGAATTGGTAGGTCGCTTCGTACACTTTGTTTGTGTAGCGTCAAGATATGATGTTCCATGCATTGGAATGTGATAATGTGGGGAAAACAATGTCATAAACCATCCCCCAGTCATCACCATTTTAATAGGTGGTATAAATTTACCATTCCCAGTCATGGTTGGTTTATGGCATTGTTTTACCCACATTAGTTGATTTTGATGACACATGATGACATTAGTAGTTTCTCTACGCTTGCTCCAGAGTTCCTTGGCTCAATCCGCCAATGTTGGTTACTCAATCCACCTTAGTCCAAAATATGTTGGTTGCCCAAATCACCTTTTATGATTTATGATGGGTAATTCCCACCTTTCATCCCCGGTGAAAACTCCAAACGGGTTCTTGAAACGGGGAGAGACTCGCCTTCCCACCGCTTCGCCAGTCGGGGCCCATGGGTCCAATACTGCTCTCAGCAATTCTGGCGGCCAGCAAAGCCATGCGCAAACAGGCGCGCAGGTTTTTCAAGGCGAAAGGAACAGGCGAAGTTTCAAACACAGTGATGTTCAATACTATGTTTTATTCGTTTTTGATTGAATGTTCTTGTGTGTGTGTGCTTATTGGATTTTACTGGAATTTAATGGGGATTGATATCCGTATATCAGATTTTAATGTTTTTTAATGCGAGTTGATTGGATTTGAATTGGTTTTATGGTTAATTGGTTGATGACGTCTATAAATGACTTCTAGATTTTTATGAATGTTGACTTTTGGCTGCTGATCATTGGTGGGGTCCTTTTGTAGGAGCAAATTGTAGCAGGTTATCATAGTTTGATGTTTTGGTGATGAGACCCAGACTTAAGGAAACCAGGACTTATTAGTCCAGGGTTGACGTTAATGAATAGACTAGCTATATCTATACATGTTTTGGCGACGATTTACTGTTGTACGCCCTCCTGTAATCAAGGTGGTAGTGGGAAAATACCCAGACATGGAGATTTTAACGGGGGAAATCATCTATAGATGATGGATGCTCCATGTCTACGGTTGATTATCAGAGGGTGTACATATATTTATATACATTTGTATCATTGCATATACATACATACGTATATGTATACATGATATTTATATCTATAAACTTTTACTATAAACATATATGTATAAGTTTGCATATACATGATACGTATACATACACATTGTACCTCCCCATAGATCAAACGGATCATCTCCCAACCGCGCCAGGGAACGATCTCGCTGGGCGGAAATGAGGCTCTCAGTGAGTTCTGGGATGATGCCGCAGAAGAAGAATGGGGATATAGTGAGAACACCAATTTAATATCACTAAAGCAATAAACCACCCATGTTTTGATGGTTTATACCACCCCATTTATGGTAGAATCGGGGATGGTGAAAAAAAGTGTTTTGCCCACATCAAAAGTGAGTTAAGCAACAAATATCGTGATATAATGGAAATATGCAACGAATACTATGATCATCAGATCTGGGTGTGTCTGAAAATGTGGTATATCCACAAAAAACTGCTTTGTAATAGGAAAACTGATGAGTAATCGGTGGACTTAGAGGCGCTCTTTTCCCCACTTGTTTCACCAACCCATTTCTGGGTTTCTGGTAAACTCTGTTGCAACCATCCTGCTGCTTAAATGGTGATTGACAAGGGGCAGTTGCACCAGGAATAATCCATGGCTCCATTGGTAGCCCCAGAAAACCCGTCTCCCCGGTGTGTTTCCTCGATTTGGAAGCTCAGCTTGTCAGAGGAATTGGCAAAATATCAAAGATTATTTGAAACGACAGTGAAACAACAACAAGCCAATGGACACCCAAATTGTTGACAAAGCCAGTACCAGAGTGGAACCGACCCACAGACGCAATAAAAGCCAGGCTGGCGTGATGGTATGTTTCTTCCAGCGGTTTCTTGTTTCCAACCCTTCCAAACGGGGTAGAACTACGAGTCCAAGATGAATATAGATATACTACCCATGTGATAAAACAACGCGCCCTTCTAGCGATAACCAGTCAGTGAATCTAGGATTTGTCTAAAATCCATCACACTTTGTTTTTTTGTGTTTCAAAGTTACACAACAGAGTTGTTTCAATGGCTTAAATGGCTTATTTAACAGATCGCCACTGCAGGATCCAGCCCCAAGTTTTTTCAAGCAGCAGAGGCCTTGCTCTACGTTCAATCCTTCCAGCAGAAGGCGATTGCTGTGAACCAACGGGTTTCATGGGGCTTGTTATGGTGATCCAAAATAGGTAACTCCCCAGAAAGAAAAAGGGAATCCCGACATCAACCAGTTCAAAGGACACAGTGTAAACGACGAATTCGTTCCAGTTGTAGGATGAGGATGGTCATGGTCATGGAACAGGGGAACCCACAAATTTGCTGGACATGTCGCACACTCACCACTTTTGGCCATGATGTTGACCCATATCCCAATGAGCAGCGCTCGATTCAGCTCTTGTTCTCATGATTTTTCTGGGCACTAGAAGGCTTCAGTGGCATTGTCGGCTGACTGGTGTACTTGGGAAACATACTACTTGTCGGTTGTATCAGTTGTATGTTCATTTCTGCTGGTTTAATATTGATAAAATAAGTTGCGTGTAAGTTGCTAAACCCAATAATACACCTTCCCCAAAATCACCATAAAAGGGTTGAGTTTCAACCATCCCCAACTGGTAGTTGTTTATGGCAGCCAGGGTGTCCCACATTTCTCGCTTTCTGTCGGTAAATCATAGTAAATCCCTATATTTTTCGGTGAAAGACGATTGTTGTTCTCGGTTTTGTGAAGACACCAGATGTATGATCCTAGTGAAAACATGTGGCGGTGAATCAAAACCCTGGTCCTGTAGGCCAGGTACCCGAATTTCTGGGAGTTATGGATCTTGATTCCCCTAAATATGGTAATAATGATGGATTTCATGTCAAACATATTGAGTTTTCTTCTTGGGACAGTATACCCCAAACCTGGTCGAGGACAACAGCGCGTCCTCACATGACGAATTACCCAGATTCCTTCAAGTTGTCGCCAGGGATGTTCACTGAGTTTCTTCCACAAGCTCATCGCTTGCAGTGAATATCGCTGGGGTGCGCCATCTGGGAAGCGGGGAATGGAAGCACGGTGCTAGAAACTCGGGACTTCATGGGGTAAGCAAAAGTTTGCAGTTCATCATCCAAGATGTGGATCTCACCAAACATATCCAAAATGGGGAGTTGACTATCAGATACAAAATTGAGAGGATGGCTTCAGATTTGGCACTTTGAACTCCGACTCCGGCGAGCTTGGAAAAATCTAGGGGCGTCATCAATGTGAAGATTTCATCAGCAGTGGGTCAGAATGATCTGCCCACCTCGATTCCTCGGTTCTTCCATCGTTTTCTCGCCATTTTTCTGGCTACCCAAAGGGGGAATCAAACATGGAAAATCCTTATTGACTTCGATGATTTGTCCATTGGCCCATTGAAGTTTCATGTAAAACTCCCATGATTTTCCCGTTTTCCATTGAGACCTCCATGGATTTCTCCAGTTTTTCATGGGGATTTCCTCCTGGAACTGGAGGGATTTCTCCCGTTTTTTGTTCGATCGCAGGCTCTGCAAGGCCCGGAGCTTATCTCCTGGTTGGGAGGGCCCAGTGGAGTGCCCAGGGCGAGACCGGATGTGAATCCTCGATAGGATCGAACGCCAATGGTATTGGGAAGATAGTTGTATTGGATCAATCATTTGCGTCAGGTTTTTTGTAGCAAGTGTGGGGCATCCTGGATGGCCACCGTATCAGCAAAAATGTGGATGAAACCAATCAAGATCGAGGTTTTTTTCATCAACAGGCAAACTAAGTTTGTCAAAAAGAACAACGGCAATATGGCCAATATGGCCCATGGTTACGATCACGTGGATTTCATCATCCATGTCAAAAGTGCAGTTGTTGACGACAAGATGAGGAAATGCATGGGTCCAACAAAGACTACGACTAGGATGTCACCGAATCGGTTAGTGTGTTTTTTGTTATTTGCTGATCCCGAATCATTAAATATTCTGGTAGGTTGAAACCACCAAGGATCAAAATTGCAGGTCGATGATCACCCGCTAACGTCAGCACCAAAAATTGCGATTTTGGGTCACACCACTTTTTCAGACACGCTCATATGTTGCCTTTTCATCATCTGATTTTCATAATCCCCCTACAACATCCTAAAACATCTCCAATTTTTCATACGTGTTTCTTTTGCCATCCTCGAAAGTTCAAAACTCATTTTTTTTGGGGCAAAGGATGATGAAATATCAGATTCTGAAAGCATACATTGGAGATCGATGCCAAATCCTTTGACTTCCCGAATTTCTTTGGCCAACTTGGTTTTGGCGCCCTATTCCCGTCACAGCATCCAGAAATTTCCCCTGCTAAGCTCAACAGCGTTGAGCCGGAGCTGAAAATTCTCCTACATGGCAAGGCGCAGTGATGAGGGCTGGCTGCTGGGGTTATCTCGGTCAACCGATGCGAAGGTTACCCTGGTTTTATATGGGCTGTGAGAAGATCTGCGAACTCGCTATTTTTTGGGGTACTGGAAATGTGATGATCGCATCCGGTACAAAAATAGCATGGATCAAGCAAAAGGTAACAATATACCGAAACGGTTCATTCTTTGCTACTAAATCATCCTTTTTAAAGGGGAAGTGGCAGCGTTTTGACCCATACCCAATGCTTGCGATGAAAACTGGTGGGTGAAATCCAAGGCAAAAACAGCCAACTGTTGCAACCAAATAACCAAATGACTAGCATCACCCGACCTGGAAGTAAAATTGGCACGAGGCTGGTTTGTAAGCGGATTTTAAATATGTTTGAAAAAAAAAACTGCTTAAAGCCATGCAACAACATGCAGCAACCGTTTTGCGATCACTTTATTTACATCTCCCATTACTAGGGGTATACCCAATATAAAGCTCTATTTTTAATGGCCGTGGGTTTCCCACGTTAGTCATGTTGCCACAACAGCTGGCCAGGGACAGCGCAAGGGAGTGGAGGTGAACCGCTGGTGACTGATGTGTGACTGATGGGAGAGGGGATTGACAAATTTGTCTCATGTGGTAAACCCAATCAGAAATCAGCTGGCTTTCATTTATTCTACATCTGCGATATGCGAGCGTTCCAAACCTTGAAATCTGGGATGGTCCCAATTGACTTGCAGCAACCATTTTTCAGCAGCGGTTGCCCTGAGAAGCCCCTCATGAAAGTCCCAGGAAAGTGGTGAGTTTCCAGCAAGAATTCTCTACTTCCCTGGACATTGAAGGGAAATTCTTCGTAAGCAAAACATCGTTGGATTTCTCCGAAAATAGTTTACCCCACATTTTGATGGTTCGTTACCTGGCCTTTTTTACATGGCCACAACTGGAGCTACACCCCATTTTTCAGACAAACTCATGTGGAGATCCACGCTGCCGCCGTGTCGATGGGGAAATAAACCTATGAAATGACCATATTTTCTGGGATAAATATCAACCAGCTCTAGGGACTCCAGGGTAGGGTCTCAGGGTGTTGATAGATGACAGAAGTTCACGGCCCGGCATCGCAGTCAGCAACCGGGATGTGGGGTGATAGTAGGGGGCTGATGATTCTGATCCATTGGAAAACTTACATAGCCTGTATTTCATGGAATGATATTTGGGATAAACCCATCAATATCCCGAGTGTTTGTTAGTTCTATTCCTATTAAATCCTACTAAGAGTTACTTAAAGAAAAACATCAAAATCACAGTTAAATTACCATTAAATCACCATTAAATCCCATGAAATCCATCCCATCAACAACACCATCAAAATCATCGTTAAATCCCATAGAAATCTGTATTTTGCCGGTGAAAGTTAAAGATGTTCAGCTCCCCTGGTGTTTTTCCGCGCTAGGTTGGACCTGGAGCTGTACTGATGAAGCACTCGGAAGACGACAAGGCCGTCGCATGAGTTGATGAGTGCTGTCGGGTTGGATAGCCCCGGGGTAGCTCATGAAATCCCTCTGAAGATATTTGGTTGGTGGTTTGGAACATGTTTTTTCCATATATTGGGAATAATAATCCCAACTGACTTTCATATTTTTCAGAGGGGTGGCTCAAACACCTACCAGATATGTTTTTTTCAGATGTTGATCTGGAAATAGGATTGAAATTGCCATGAGTTAAGGGTATCCCAGTGACAAACCCGGATTTTGATGCTATGATGCGACCCTTTTTAAGGTGTGATCAAGACCCTGCCGAAGTCACTATGATGCTTAAGGGAAAATTCAAAGTTGTCTCTTCCGTGTGTGAATAGGGGGTTGTAAGAATCTAAAATGGCGGATATTCTGCTCGCAGTGAATGGGAGTTATTAGCATCGCTATTGGCCGGATTGAGTGTCACGTCCGAGCCAGATGCCAGTACATCTATGCTCTTCCATTGTGGGCACGCTCATTGGGGAACAAACCAACTGCGTACTTAACTTCACTGAGGCAAAAAGCTGTTCTCGTTCTAAAAACTCGACAGTCTTGCCGTTTTGCAGCGACCGCCCTTTTGCTCATGGGGATGGACAGTTGCGCTATGTTTTTGGAGGGGACCGACGCATCGGAGAAAACCTCAGAGCACTGGTGGGATGTCTGCAATGGAACTCAACCTCAGAGCGGTGATGACCAGGTCATGGGACCCATCCCAACCAGCCAGCAGTGGAAGTGGGGAGATCCTACGCTGGGCGACATGGTTCCACAGCATTTGGAGTTTTTGAGGCGACTGTCAACTCCAGAATTGGGAGGAAATACGGCATCGCCACAAAAAACAATCCAGAAGATGTGCACAGGTTCTGCAGACAGCGGGGCCTTTTGTATCCGTATCCTTACTTAGCGTATGGGACTTCGGATTTGCTGAAGGCAGCTCGGGAACTCACTCTACTGGCGATGGACACTTCCAGAATATCCCACAATGATCTTACGGCCTGACATGACCTATACAAAAGTGCATGGTGCATGGTCTGTTTATGTTTCCTTGAACTTGAAGAAAACCTGGCTTCAATTCATTTGTTTCCTGACTGATAAGGGGTATCGATTTTTTTGGGACGATTTTGGTTTTGGAAGGTTTTCAGGACCAAGGCAACCTTAAGATCATGTGGGTATCTGTCAAAATTCTATCAATCCCCAAAATGAAAAATGCGGTAAACCCAATCATCAATCTCCCGTTCAGTACAATTTTTACCACCCATTTATGTTAATCTGCAGGATGGTTTATTATTCGGGTTTGCCTCATTCTGCTCACCCCGAGCCATGAAACCAAGCATTTTGTGAGGATATGATGGATTTGTACAGGGATTATATTAAAAGCTGCCATACAAATTCATAGAATCTCGAGGGGCCCCCTGGCTGATGGCACCCCGACTCCCATCATCCCACACGAAGGTCCTAATCGAGGAGTCCGTCACGTACATCGCTTGGAACGTGCGAAAGCTCACCGAGTTGCATGGCCCAAAATAGGGATGGACAGAACGTGGCTGGGGTTTCACCCCCGCACCAAAAATGGTATGTTTTAAAACGGGAATATCAACTGCATTAAATGGCGATATTAATCGGAAAATCCTTTATAAATGGAGTGTTTAATGGGAATAAATTGTCTATAAATAGGAGATTTCAATTGCTATGTTTGATTGCTTGAGTGCATTTGGGCACAAAAAACGAGCGGATACTTTCAGCGAGTCATTGGCTCCTGGTTTCGTTGTTTTCCAGCATACAAAGGAAAGATTATCCCCAATTATTGACATTTTGTCAGGGTGGTTGCAGCCACCAATCCATCATTGCCTGTTGATGGTTGATTGGGTGGTTTCACCATGTTTCACCGTCATACTGATGTCATTGGAATAAATGGAGGAGATCAAAGAGAAAAGGTACCCTCTGGTAAATTAACATAGCTATTGAAAATTGCCATTTATAGTGGATTTACCCATTAAAACTAGTGATCTTCCACAGCTATGTTAGTTTACCAGAGGGTAATCAAAGACGTGATGATTACCTAGAAATCTCCAGACAGAAGCAAATGACAACAGGTGAACCTGGTCATAATCCACACGGAAAGATACCACACCTATTAGTGTATCAGCCCATTCAAAAATAGCATGGAGCCCAAAGGTTTTTTTTCCATTGAAACCCATTCTTCGGGTTTTTTTGTGCATGCGTACTAGATAGTACATGGCAGCGGCGTTTACCTGGTGCCAAGGTCTGGAATTGAAAACATCAAGGTAATGGAATTGAACATGTGTAGATGCTGTAAATATATAAGCGGTGCACATTTATGACGATATCTCTTTAGGTAATCATATTGTTTGCGGTATGTCATATGTTGTGATTATCAGAAGAACTTTGATTGTTCTGATACTGATTGTCATGTTACATATATATATATATAGTTATTTATATATATATATAGTTATATATATTATATATATAGTTATATTATATATATGCAATTATTTATATATAGTTATATATATATACTTATATACATGTATATACACATGCCCCCGTGCCTGATGACAAGCCATCGCCATCACTGGCACTGCCCATTGGCGAGGTTGATCAAACATACGAAAGATCCTGCCCTGGTGAAGTTGGTTAGGGACATGATCCAGGAGCATTGCAATGTCTCAGTTGGATGGAATTTATGTCTACTCTTATGGAATAGGGGTAAATATGTGTGGTATAATTCCATTTCTACCTTGCAAAATATTGAAATTACAATGGCCTCACAGCAACCACGCGGATGATGGTTAGGATTTCGGAAACCACATCAAAAAGGACGACTTTTTCCAGTTTGGGGAACGTGTTGATTTTGCCATCCATCTGTAGATCATTTTCCTAGGGTATATGCCATGATGTTGATCAACAGGCTGATTCTCCCAATGATGCCCCTTTGGGAGAGGGTGTGTGATAATCCAATGATAAATGTTTCTGTTTATTGGAAGCGTGATATAAGGAGAAAATTCGTGGAACTGTGATTGAAATCATCACGGTGGGTTCCCTAAAATAGGAATGCTTCCAACAATAAACGGTGCACCCCGGTAAAACCAACTCATCTTAGACGTTCAAGCGATTGGTGAATGGTTGCAGCTTAGGTCAGTGGCTGAAATATTCTGATGATGGATGCTGATGGTAGATCTGATTTGGCAATCTGTCTTTCCATACGAATCGGATGAACCTCTATTCACCAAAACCATCTTCATCCAGTCGAGGGTTGAAGATGGGAAGCTACGATGATAGAAGCAACATGGGCAAAAAACGTACAAAAAAACAAGTCAAGACAAGGAGATAACAACATGGGGTTCACCCCAAACCGCTTCCTAAATCATTCGGATGCTGGTTTCAGGAGGCAGATCCTGGATATGCTGATTTCGATGAGAAGGCCCAGCTCCAAATCAGTGGTTGAACGTTCAAAAAGGGGCAAAAGACAGGGGGCAAAAGGAGGGAAATCTATCAATCAAACTATGTTCAGCACAAAATCATCAGAATATCAACAAGAATAATCATCAATCTCTAAAACTCGACTGTAGATTTTGACAAAGCGCCATCAACACAACCACAAAAACTCTTCCAAAAGCTCTTCATCGGTGGATTCAGTCGCAGGATTTCCTTGTCCAGGGGGTGACAATGCGATAAAGAATGAGGTGGTTAACCACCTCAAAAATAAAAACCAAACGAAATGAATGGCTAGAGTATCTATCTATCAGCCCCATGCAAGGATTGGTTTCTATAGCCCCTATCTAGAGTAAAATGATATACCCTCTGATTATTTAACATAGCCATGGAAGCCATGGCCCATTTAGGTCGATGCTTTACCTATTAATAGCATGGTGATTTTCCATGGCAAACTGTTGGTCATAACCAGATGGTAAAATGGTATACCACCAACCAGATTATTACTAACCATCATTAACCATATAATAACCATATGGCATTGGGATTTTCCATGGCAAACTGTTAGTCATAACCAGATGGTATCTACATTGCATCTACCAGAGGTTCCATGGAGATTTTGCACAGGCGAGTGAACGCCCCAAAAGCGTCAACGGCCTGCTGTCAGCCCTGAGTTTCTGGACGGAGCTGGTGGAGATGGGGTGGTGTGGTAAACTCCCTGCCATAAACCATCCCGGAAATCACCAAAAATGGCTGGGATATCAACCATCCCCAAATGGTAGGTTTATGATTGGAGTTTTACCACATTGTATCACATCAAAAACTCCAAGATTGTCATTTTATGCTGGAAAACGATAAACACAACCAATATGTTGGGGAAAAGATGATCTATACCATCCTCGAAAAGCGTGTCTATCTTTTTGGGTGTTGCAATATTGACGATGGTACCCCAGTGTCCCCAGCCATGGATTGAGGTGAAGCGGTGGAACTCCAAGCAAAGCGTAAAGGTGGGCCAGGGGAATCCAGGAATCCTTGCTATGAAGCGTCTAAGTATAAATGAATGTATAAATATAGCTATGCTATGATTTGATATGTATTGATATGATATGATATATGAATATATATATATATACATACCTATGATAAATGAATGTATAAATCACATACAACCAATGATTTTTTGTGTGAAGAAAGTGACACCAACTGTCCGTAAGTTTGGGTCCCCAAATTTCACCAAAACCCATCCAACCCTTGTGCCTCGCCGTGGCAAGGCCTTGCCATGTGTTGCTTGGATTGATGGGTGGAACGCCAGAATCGACCCGTTGCCGTCGACCATGGTTAATGGGAACATCCACGCGAAATCAAGATTTCAAATTGTGTGTTTCTTGGGAAATACATGAACCAAATATGTAGTGTCCGGTTTTGCGGCACTTTTTGGCCCATCCAACCCTTTTGTGGACTAGCTTTGCCTGACCACACCCTCCGAAGCCCACTGGCTATCAATGTTTATACCAAAATTGCGTCACATGGAGTCTAAATCCTCCATTTTTTCAGGGGTCACACATGGTCAAACCCTGAGGTTATCAATTGGTGGAAGGTTTACAGCGGCTCGTCTTGAACACGAATACCACAGCTCGAGCCCCTTGGCTGCGGATCACCCGATCCACGCTGGCTTCTTCCACCTTGGTTGTTATGACGGGATATGATGGGTGTAACATACGCTTTCCTGTTTTCCATCACTGGAAATATCTACTTGTTTGCGAACAGAAAAGTTATGTTGGTAGCACGGGAGTCTAAGATCGGCCATGGTCTGGGCACGCGTGCGCTGGCTCAATCGTGCAGTCATCTTTTGATTGCACAGTCCATGCTGGCAGGTCCCCAATATTCGCAACGACAACGTAAGGCAATCCATCATCCATCATCCATCATCACCATCGTCACCATCACCATCACCATTGTCATGGTCAGTGTCATCACCATCATCATCCTCATCCTCATCCTCATCATCCTCATCCTCCTCGTCGTCGTCGCCGTCGTTGTCATCGTCGTCATATTTACCAAAACTGACGGCAGGAGAAGATGTGCCAATGTCGAGCTTTGCTCCTGGAAAGCGGGGGAGCTCAGCTGAGCGCTATCCGCAAGCTGATTTTCCAGCTGGAGACAGGTTCATGAAAACATAGCGGGTGATGTTGTGACTTTGTAAGTTTCTTTGGGGGTCTTATCATGTCGTGTTGGTGGAGCGATTGTTGATGTCCTACAAAAGATCGACGTGTCTTACGGAAGTATTTGAGCTTAGACTTTCACCATGTGATAAAGGTGGAAAGACACTGTGTGAGTTTTTTCACCGTGGAAACGTGGGCACATTTGGGTGTGCCTTCTTAAGAGATCCACAAATGGTCAGTGAGTTGATTTCAGCCAAGTGCCATTGTCATTGTTGCGCTCTACAATCCATTGCGACATATTCTGCATTTGATGTTTATACAATATGTGTAGTGTATGTGTAAAATAAAACAAAATATGTATATATGCACATATATATATATATATATATAATTATATATATACATATATACATATTATATATATATACACACAAATATGTGTTGTGTGTATATGGAACTAGATGTGTTTTGATTGTTGTTCGCACCAGCCGGCAGTTTGCTTCGTGCCCAGTTTTTTAAGTCCTCATGATTGGCTGAAAAGAAGAGTGTAAATGGTTACATCCCCAATGTCGTTTCTAGAATTTCATTCTCTTGGTGGTTATATGTTCCTAAGATCGCCTTTAGGCGCAGACGATTTGATGGAAGGTTTGGAGGCCTGGGAGCCGGGAAGCTGCACCGGGCTTCCCGGTGGTGTCCACATCTTTCGGGGGCCAGGATGCAGAAAAGTGTGGCTGTAGATCAGCAAATGACAAATGCTCATTGGTGCTTTGGAACATGAATGGATTTTGACTTTCCATATATTGGGAATGTCATCATCCCAACTGACGAACTCATATTTTTCAGAGGGGTAGGTATACCACCAACCAGAATATTATTAGCCATCATCAACCATATAATAACCATATATCAACCATTACTAACAGTATATTCCATCTAAATAGAACCATGTGTATGATGACAACCAGGCAGTTTTGGGAGATGATTTTTGCACCACTGGGCAGCAGTTCTAAGGCATTTTTGGACCACAATCACCGGTGCAAAATCTAGCGATGATCCTCAAGGTACCACTGATTGTGCTACTGCTACAAATTTACAAAGACCTAGACAATTAGACAGAAATAGAAAGTGATAGATTGGACTGGATTGGATTGGATTCGATTAGATCAGAGATGATGGATAGATTATAGACAGACTAACAATGTCACAGTAACGTCACTGTAGAGATGGTGGTTGGATAGACGGAAGAACAGCTGAAAATCACACAGCAGTCAGCTTGGTGAATTTTAAAATTTAAAAATTAAGCCAGATAGATGATGTACATAATTTGTACATAGTTTCTTTGATGCACTATATAATATTAATATATAGACCCATTTGTTTGGCTCCGGTTTGGTCGATGTTTCGACATTCTAGTGCTGGAAAAAATCACTATAAGCTGACCTTATGTGACTATTGTTGAAGACAATCAATGATGATTGTTTTCATATGAACCATAGCAGCAGATATGAAATTCAGTGTTATCATTATCATTCTGACTATGAACATTCTTATTCCTGTTACTATTACTTATTATTGTTTTCAATTTCACTTGTTATGATTATTACACACTATTACCAAGATCTTTTCATGGCATCGGTTTTATATATGATTGCTACATAGTATACATAGGATATAACTAAAAAAACTAATATATTATGATTGCTACATAGTGTATGATTGCTACATAATATATAACATTAATATACTATTGCATCAAATATATGTTTTGATGGATCTTGTAATCCCCGCGATTCCGCCCATTCCGACAGGCTTTAGCCGATTTCGCTGGAGCTTTCTCAGCCTTAGCCGTTCTTCGGAGCGGACGTGGTGGACATGGCAGGGATAGAAGTTCTGTGCAACCATTGGCTAAAGGTTTGACTACCAAAAAATGCGACAAAAGGGGATCATCAGCATCAAAAATGGGAATATTGCCATCAATGTAAGTGACAGAAGCATCAACAAGGGGATATTTGTCAGGATAAATTGTAACGATGTCACCACGACATGACTAGAAATGCTGGGAATTGAAATGGAATAATTATCCCAAAATACCGAACTGTTCAGGTTTGTGACTTGCTACGGTACCAATTTACCGAGAAAAAACGTCAAAAATGGGCTGAAATCTCAGCTGATTCAGAGATGCAGAGGATTGAGGTCCCCATCTCTATCACTGGTTGACAATTGGGAATCCGCAATGCCATAAACCAGCCCCAAGTATGAGTCACGCCGGGGATGCTACAAATTCTCTGATCGAAGGAAGTTTAGAAGTCAAACTTCCGACAATATGGACAGATGAAAAGCAGAGCAGGGAGGAGGCAGAGAGAAGAGAAAGATTAGAAGAAAGAAGAGTAAGAAGAAAGAAGATGCAGATGCGTGAAAAGGTAGGAAAGTCGCAAAACACTGTGTTTTTCCAATGATTTGGGGCTCCGGAGGGTCGAAAAGTAGGCTCG
>Ga0126342_10006588_pt1:0-2500 | contig 20622 bp, 16 predicted proteins | sample Cyp1metagenome_FD_92528 | JGI IMG/M metagenome (GOLD analysis project Ga0126342, IMG submission 92528) | Coral microbial communities from Lord Howe Island, Old Settlement Bay, Australia - Cyphastrea 1 metagenome | ecosystem: Host-associated > Invertebrates > Cnidaria > Coral ...
CGCAGTGGGCACTGCCGGACCTCAACCGCGAGCTCCAGATCCCAGTGGGCACTGCCGGACCTCAACGGCCAGATAGAATGCCAGAAGATATGCCAGATAGAATGCCAGAAGATATGTCAGATATAATGCCAGAAGATATGCCAGATAGAATGCCAGAAGATTTGCCAGATAGAATGCCAGAAGATATGCCAGAAGCTATGCCAGATGGAATGCCAGAAGATATGTCAGATAGAATGCCAGAAGATATGCCAGATAGAATGCCAGAAGATATGTCAGATAGAATGCCAGAAGATTTGCCAGTAAGAAAATGTATAAATGCCATGGTGGGGATCATTCGAAGTGAAGTATTTTTTTGAAACTTTCAAGAAATCAATTGAAAAGAGAGGATTTCAATGGATTTCAATTTACTTACCTAAATCTAAGTAAGGACTTCGATAGATATCCACCTACTTTCCATTCATTTTCCTTTAGCACCTTAAGAAAATGTAAGGAGGGGAAAGGACTTCGATAGATATCCACCTACTATCAATTGATTATCCTTTTGATAAGTAAGTTCAATTCATATAATTTTACTTTAGAATCATTTTCCTTTGTAACCAAAGAAATCTAAGGATAACTAATATTTTCAATTCATGTCATTCTGTTCGAAATCACATGGGAGATCGTTGAAATCCTTTAGACATATCACAGAGATCCCATAGGAATCCCTTAGAAATCCCATAGTATTCCCATAGAAATATCATGGAAATCCAATAGGAATCCCATAGAATTCCCATAGAAATATCATGGAAATACCATAGGAATCCCATAGAATTCCCATAGAAATATCATGGGAATCCTATAGAAATCCCATAGGAATCCCATGGACATCCCATAGTGTCTAAGAAATCCCATAGGAACCCCATGGAAATATCATAGAACTACCGCAGAAATATCATAGAAATCACATAGGAATCCCCTAGGAATTCTTTTGACATCCTATAGCAATCCCATAGAAATATCATGGAAACTCCATAGGAACCACAAAGAAATCCCATAAGAATCCCATAGAATTTCCAAAGAAATCCCATAGAAATCCCTTCGGCATATAAGAGGAATCCATAGAAACACCAGATGAATTCCATAGAGATCCCATAGAGATCCCATAGAGACCCCATAGAGATCCCATAGAGATTCCATAGAAACAAGAGGATGCAAGGACAAACGCTATAGTAAAGGAAATAATTATATAAAGTTATATATATATACATATATAAATGATTTCGAAACAATACCTCAAAACAAAGCTTGACACAATAGAGGGCCCACACAACAAACATACTATTGAAGATCAATGTTGGTCAGGGGCTACCCCATTCAAAAATTGTTAGGGTGCTGATTTTTGATGGTGTGTTAATAAGGCATCCTTTTTTTTGAAATTTGAGATTTGAGAATTCCAGAATTCCAAAAACTGTTTGGGTGCAATGTTTGACTGCAGTTTTTACAAGGAACTTGCTATGTTGTTTTTTGATTAACTACTTGTTTATGTTCAAAAACATGTTGAAACATATAATTACTGAAAAAAATGAAAAACATGCTCAAAGAAATGAAAGAGAGAGAGAGAGAGGGAAAGAAAAAAAAACAACATGCTGAAAAAAACCTTGACACAATACCGACCCACCCCATCAATTCACAGGGTCAGAAATAATTTTGGGAAAAGTTGACACAATACCGCTCCATTGCACTGATCAGAATCCAACATTAACATCATTAGACTTCTTGGGCAACGTTTGTCTTAGTGGATACTCAGATGACCATAAATAGTTTTTCAGAATCTAGTTCTCCATTTTCCAAAAGGTTATTTTTTCTTATCCAAAACTTCTTGACAGATGGAAAGATGCGCTAAAGCAAGCGAAAGGAGACCCGAGGAGCTGGCCATTGTGATAGGGATCATGATGACTAAACAGTTTTTCAGAGAGACCCATTTGATCTCATGTGCTTTACTGAAATGACTGAAATAACATTTACAGGCATAAGTCATTGAACGTACTTGAAGGGGGTGAACCAAGACGAATGGTGGACATTGGTCAACAAAATGCTAGTAAAGAAATGATGCAATGTATATATATATATATATTATATAAAACCACGTTTTGATGGTATACACCAATCATTTATGATAAAGTCTGGGGATGTTTTTACTATTTCTGGTTGGTGGGAACATTTTGCCCATATATTGGGAATAGCAACCCCAAGTGACGAACTCATATTTTTCAGAGGGGTTGACACCACCAACCAGTTGTTTTATTAACAATGGGCATGACCTCATTGTGGAAATATGGCAGTAAGTTTCCCAGCGAGCTTTTCGTCCAGTCGCCGAAACGGCGCTTGGGTCGTAAGTGTTTCTCGGCGCCCCCCGGCACCACAAAAAAACAACAACGCAAACACACACACACAAGGTGGTGCTCCATAGTTATATAGCTAAGTCTAAGTTGGTTTGTAAGTCCAATAACTATAGTCT
>Ga0126342_10006588_pt1:7500-20622 | contig 20622 bp, 16 predicted proteins | sample Cyp1metagenome_FD_92528 | JGI IMG/M metagenome (GOLD analysis project Ga0126342, IMG submission 92528) | Coral microbial communities from Lord Howe Island, Old Settlement Bay, Australia - Cyphastrea 1 metagenome | ecosystem: Host-associated > Invertebrates > Cnidaria > Coral ...
CTATGTCAAATAAGCAGATGGTATATTGGTTATTGATACTTACAATGATTAATACTGATTAGTAGTCGTGATTATTAATGATTACTGATTAATGGAAGGATTAATAATCAATGATGGAACGGTGATAATTATTATTATTAATGATTACCGTGATTATTATAATTATTATTAATGGAAGGATTAATGGAACGGTGATGATGATCAATCTGGGTAATTTTTTTCGTTCGTGACATCATGACCATCATGACCTCATTGGAATCGCTGAACTTTTCAAGTTAGTGAAGTATTACAGTTTGCCCAAAAATATAGAATGGATTAGAATGGGAAATCAATGGAAATAGATGGTAATCCCATTGAGACCCAAAATTATTACAATTTGTCCAGGTACAGTACACCGTTGTTTTTTGGGTGTTCCATTTTCAGACAAAGCCAATTGAGATTTTTTTAATAAGTTGCAAAAAACATGTGAAAGTTGGCAACAAACATGGGGATATGATATTGTATGGTATGGTATGACATGATTAAGACATGATAAAAATACCGATTGGTGAAAGGAATGTTTGCTGTTCTTTTGACAAAATGAGGGTATATGCTACCCAGCCGTGGCATGACGGCTGTTCATGTGAATTTATTTGAGTTAGAAGTACTGTGTTGTTGATCAAAGGAGCCTGTCTCCGAAACAAATGAATAACACCAGTGGATCTATTTGGCCATTCTTGAAATGAGACCGGCAGTTGAGGAACTGCAAGCAACATGTTCATGTTATTCTCACCAGCATCAGATTCGCACTTCTGAAACGTAAGAATATCAGAATATCATGTCGTAGGATAGTGACAGTAGGTGCCATGATTGGCCCTGGTATTGTTATTCCACCGCCCTGCATTTCCTCCAACTGTTCCAAGTCGCCCCGGCCGTTCCAGTAGTTAGCTGTAAATCAAGCGGCGAACTGTGGAGCGCAACCTTGCACATCCACCATCTAACTACAGACATTTTGTAGCATGTCGACTCTAGACTCTATACTAATACACACATATATATATATATATACACATACATATGATTATATAAGCATATAATTATTCAGAATCCAAGTAAAGCAACCTCCCAAAAAGATAGACAAGTAAAATCCTAGCTATACGTTAAGACTCTCAGACTAGATGAATAAATTGTAAATTTAAAGATGTTCTGCTTCTTGGGTGCCTTCCTAGGCATATCAGCATTAAAATTACCATTTGGTTGTTTAACATAACCATTGCACATGGCCATAGCAGGTATATAAATTGCCTACTTTCCTGGCCAATCTCTCATGGCTATCTTGAATTGCTGTCAATTGGCCTCCGTCAAGCAGTCACATGTGCTGGAAAATCCTTTTATTTTCTTAGTTGATTTTGAAAACTCAAAACTTCCATTTAGTTCGGACCCAATTGCAATGTTTGATTACCAGAAGGGTAAGTGCCTACCCCATGATACCCTTTTCGTCGCAGGAAATCTCGGGGACGCGCTCCCGGGACACAACGTTTCTCCGCGGAAGGTGCCGCCGTGAACAGCGTCCACGGGGAGTGATCTTTTATTGAAGATGATAACAAAACTGTGCAATTGAATCCTAATGTTTTATGCACTTAACCACTTCGACCCCATTTTTCACTGCCCCATGAGGGGCCCTTCTCTCTTTTTTGGGGGGAACGGGATTTTAGAGATTATATGCGTGTATAAGATTGTCATGGATTAGCAATGCTTGATAGATAATGTGATTGGTTATTGCATGAGAAATTTAATGGAATACAGGAATTATAGATTGGACCTGCAAGCCCAGTTCCAGAACTAGTCATGGTTGTTTTTGTACTCAGAATCCTCACATATTCAGATAGTGGTTGTTTGGGAAAGCGCCATCCACCTGGGAATGTCATGGGAAGCATCGGGATGAGGAAGTGGTAATTTGAACATTTGGATGTGACATGATGCGATAAATTGATATATCCTCTGGTTATTTAACATAGCCATTGGTAATGACCCATAGAAATAGATGGTTTACCTATTAATAGCATGGTGATTTCCATAGCTATGTTAGTCATAACCAGATGGTATATCTATGTACAATTCCCCAAACGAACTAAGTTTGATCCTGAGAATATCGCATATCCGAGACAAGCAGGACCCATTTCAAAAAGGGCCCTGGTACTAGTTTAATGTCAACACGGGTATTGTAAAAGAGACCTGCCAGGTGAGCGCAGAAAACATTGCATCATCTCTTTAACCATATGCTGTCTCACCAGTCTCACTAGTGGATTTTATGCGTTCATCCAGGAACTGCATGTTTACAAGTGTCTTTCATATTTCAGACATGTCAACATGTTGGCCCCGGAATTCACGGTCCTTTGACGCTATGAGAGGTCCTTTCACGCTGTGGGAAGTCCTTTTCACGCTCATTCACGCTGATTCACGCGCCCAAAACTTATGCACTGAGATTGGGGCACTCCAATATGTAGAACAAATGAAACATTTGTTTAGTTTTTTGAAAGTAGCCACGAATCAAATTTGGATTGGCTGATCGCTGTAGTATTAAATTGGCCAGCTTCAGTGGAGGGTGAATTGGGAAATTTCAAACAGTTTGGGCAACATCCCAGCTGGGTTGTCCTTGGGAAGTAAGTGGGTCACCGCGCGTAGAACGCATCTATTGGTTGCAATAGTGGATTGGTTCTATTTGAGCACCCGTGTATATCAACATCTATCGAATCTATTCTCTATTTTGTGTGGTGATTTGATCCCAAAAAATCGCATCCAGCATGAAACATAAACTGCCTCACAAGTCGATTGGTAAATTCAAAAGTCCTTCCAGGTTCTTTGGTGATAATCAGAGGTCCTTTCGAAAGGATCTTGTTTTGACGTCCTGTGAAGATTAGGGTATGTATATACTGTATATATATATAGAGCGCATTTCAGGGCCCATGTATTTTCGGTTGTATCAATTTGTTTGCATGTAGATACAAGCGTTGACACATCCTATTTACATACCGGTTTATTCACATACACATATTTACATATATTTGCATGTTGAGTATATATTCGCCTTTAACATACATAGATCAATGGTCATGCATTTCTTACATGTGTCAATGCATATATGATAATTATAAAGGTACTTCAAAATTGAACTAACTGCAGTTTTACGCAAATAATTTCGATGAAATAGACACAGCCACGCGTTTTCGGGGCTGCTGCTGGTGCGTTTCCCAACACGATGCATGCCGGGTAAGGTAAAGTTCCGTACTACGCCGCCCAGGTTGCGAAAAATCTGCCAGGAAGAGTTGATACGCACCATGTCGGCAAATTTTCCAAATGCCTGTTTGTATCTATATATATATATACAATTACATATATATATATACTTCTTCTTTTTATTTATTTTTATTAATTATTTATTTCATTACTTTAAAAAATGTATTTATTTATCTTAAATATGTAAGTACTACACATATACATACATACATACATACATACATACATACATACATACATACACACACACAGACATACATACATACATACATACATACAGACAGACAGACAGACATACATACATACATACACACACATATATATATATATACGCATTTTACTTTACAATTCTAGCCTGCTTTGCTAATGTTGAAAGTTGAAGATTTGCGTGGGCACTTGAAGGGCCTAGGCAGGGCGCAAGACATTTTATTGTGCCGTGTCTTCCTGGTCTTGCCACGCTAACGAGCTCCCAAGAAAGGCTGCACTGAAACCGTGGGGAGCGCTGCGCCTTGGTACTCCCAATTTGGCAGGACTTCGCCGGGCAGCCTTTGTCACGCCCCGCGCAACAGTTGGCAACTTCGAAGGTAGGTTTGTCTGAACATATGTAGGGTATCTCTAAACCGTTTGGGGCATCATCATTTTCCTTTTGAAACATGGGAATTTGGTTGCGTTCCATTTTCAAACACACCTTCTGCAACTTTTGCAGGGAGGCATCGGCAAACTGCAGGTAGAGATGGTGAAGAGCGTTCCGGTGCTGTCCATGCAGACCCTGACGTTTCAGCCGGGCACCTCGCGGGGAGCTAGTGGTGTGGGTTGGTACAATGACAAGGCCGGATTGGTGGGAAATGCGGCCGCAAAACCACAAAGGATGCATAGTTCTCTTCTTTTTTCATTTCATACTGAGCCCAAGCATATTGTTTGCGTGCATTTATTTCTTTTTTACTTTTCGCTGAGTGTCATCATGAATCCAGCTACGCCGCCAGTCATCACACCGTTCGAGATGTTGCTCCATGCTTTCTTTTTGGCCAAGGTTGGAAAGCCCAGCCTCCAGGCAAAAAACAGCAATTTCTACGCGAGGCGCGGTGCACATGGGTTGCATCTCAATGAGTTGCCCTGCTGTTTTAATACGTTTCCCTTTCCCTGTCGCGTTTTCTTATTCCTGATTTTTCCCCACCTGCCAGGTCAGGGTCTATTGAAACAAAGGTGCGACTCCTCCTCCTTTTCTTTTTTTGTCTTCTTCCGTCTACTCTTCCTACTCCTACTTCCCTCTCTTGCTCCCGGTGTGCTCCTCTGCCAGCTCATCGAGACTGTGAGCATCAACGGGTCCGAGCCATATCGCGAACTTCGGATGCAGTGGGCCACGTGTGGACCTGAACCCTATCGCGAGCTCCGGATGCAGTCGGCCACGCCTGACTGGACCCGAACACGCGCCAGAGAGAATGCCAGACAGAATGTGGGGCAGAATGCCAGGCAGAATGTCCGAACATTTGCCAGATAGAATGCCAGAAAGACTAAAGACTGGCAGATAGAATATCAGAACATATGCCAGACAGAATGCCAGAAAGAAAGGCTGTCAAAATATAGTCCAGATAGAATGTCAAAATAGATGCCAGATAGAACGCCAGAAGGAAAGCCTGAAAAGGTGCCAGAATGAATGCCTGAAAAGATACCAGATAGATTGTCAGAATATACAAATATATGTCATATATGCTTCCAGATTCCAGATGGTATGTCAGAAACTCTGCCAGGCTGCCAGAATAGTGCATCAAGGTGGGGATCACTTTAAGGTAAGTAATTTTCGACTTATATAAAGTGTTAAATGCGTTGACTAATCCCTTCTTGAAAACCACCGGATAGTTTTTGCATGGCGTGGAACTTTCATTGGGCCAATTTGATTGCCATCTTCGATTGGTTGATTGAAATTCATTCAGTTGTTTAAACTATGCCCGTGTTTGTTCCACCGTCTTTCTGTTCATGCGCTACATCCTCCACTATGGCTTGGAATCCCAACAGCCCCTCATATACCTGCAGACTCTTGAGCCGCAGCCCGGAGCAGCAGTCCACTTGCAATCCTCTTGCTGCTGGAATCCCCATACCAAGACCCAGGCCCAAGTATTCTGGTAAAAGTACCCATACCATTCGGTAAAATACATATGTGACAGCCTAATGCAATCTAATGCGTAACCTTTGTTTTCGAGCCGTATCGTTCATGTTGTTGATTTTTTGCAATCAGCATATATCAGCTTATATCAGCTTATATCAGCTTATTGTGTATACTGTATACATATTGTTTTCTATCAATCCTCAATCTTTAGATCCGTAGAGTTGTACCGCTACCTCTTAAGGCCAACATCAACCAACAGTTTTGCTTAACATAAATCTTATTAAAATCCCGTTTGAATCCCATTCGGATGCCAGTAACATCCTAGTAACATCTTATTAGAATGCCATTACAAAAATCCATCAATAAAGTTACTTTCTTCGAGTGGCCCCCACCAACTTATATTCTATCTGATCTGACATTCGCTCCCACATTAGATCTGGAATGCTATCTGACCTATATTCTGACGTTCTATGTGGCAGTCTTTGTGGCATTCTATCTGACATCTTACGCTCGCCGTCAAGGTTCGGCAGTGCCCACTGAGATCTGGAGCTCACGGTTGAGGCGGCAGTGCCACTCAGATTTGGAGCTCCCAGTTGAGCTCCGAGGCTGCCAGAGGAGAAAAAGAAGAAAGAGGAGAAGGAGGAAGCAACCCTGATAAAACCTAGAGACCCTCACCTCGCAGGTGGGGAAAAAACACAAATCCCGTTTCATCCGTGTTTTTCTGGGCAAATCACCGCCTTCACGCCAGGTGATGCCCCTGGCATGTCAGCTTCGGCCTCGGCTCCATCGTTGCAGAGCGACAGCTCTAAGGTGCGGTGGTGCAAGCTATAGTGAACCCCCAAGAAAGTTAGCTAGCTAGTTAGCTAGTTAGCTAGTTAGCTAGCTAGCTAGCTAGTTAGTTCGTTCGTTCGTTAGTTAAGTTAGCTAGTTAAGTTAGTTAGTCAAGTTAGCTAGTTAAGTTAGTTAGTTTGGTTAGCTAAAATAGTTAGATTAGTTAGATTGGTTAGGTCGGTTAGATTAGCTCAGTTAGTTAGGTTAGGTTAGGTTAGGTTAGATTTGTTAGTTTGTCAGTTAGCTAGCTAGTTAGTTAGTTATTTAGTTAGTTAGTTAGTTAGTTAGCCAGTCAGTCAGTTAAGTTAGTTTAATTAAGTTAGTTACTTAAGTTAGTTGCTTAAGTAAGTTAGTTTGTTAGTTTGTTACTTAGCTTGTTTATTTATTTAGTTAATTAGTTAGTTAGTTTGGTAAGTAAGTAAGTTAGTTAGTTAGTTAACTAACATTTATAGTGTGGTATTATGTATATAGGATGACTAGTGATCATAGTGAAAACAAAATAGATAACGGGGTGACTGATGGTAAGTGATCGTTATTATTCAGGGGTTGGTACATGTCCCTTCTTGGACATTTTGGACATTTACCAAGCCCTGCTATTGATGATCCAGGTTACCGACTTTGCTGTATAGTCCGCTGTAAACCGTGACAGTTTTAACAGTGACTTAGAAGTACCAAATAATAAATTGATGAGTTCGGAATCAAATCCTATAGATTCCTTTAGCCTAAGCTGTTACCAAACTATAGTTGTAGAAAAATCCCTTGTTAGATACCAGTTACTAACCACCAGTTTCTGATGGATGCAACATCTAAGTAGGGATTAGAACCAACCATAGGGGTTTCACTATTGGCATACACTGGGATATTTGTTGTTGGGCCATTTTGGGGCATAGAAAGGATTAAATTTCAAATAGCGGTTCGCTTTTGAGCAGTCAAAATGGGAATGAAACCAACCATGATATGGCTAATTTTTTTGGGGGGGATATGATTAAAATGATATAGAATGGACATTCAACGGGAATATGTTGGGTTCAGGGGTTCTCCTATTAAACCACAGGAGGGTTAAGAATATGGTCAGGCTCTCCAGTCACTTGTCTCTGACTCCGATGGCATCTTGAGTTTGGCAGACGCGGAATTCGTTCTTTGTCAGACTCGTCAGCATCGCTCTTGCTTTAGCAGCTAAGTAGGAGAATTGTAAATTGTAGCGCTGTAAAGAAGTAGGAGGGTCACTTTGTCCAAGTCATCAATATCCAGTGAGATAGCGTAATAGCATGTATCAGGATGTTGTTTGACACGAAAAACCAATTGACGATCGATCATGATCCAAAGATGTTGGTTTTCAGATGGGACTTTTTGGCCTTCTCCCAACGCCTGTCGCGAAAAATTCCGGCTGGAACATCGACATGGAGCTTTATCAATCATTTATAAACGCCGGATTTTAGGGCACACCATGTTGGATTAACAGATTAACAGTTTAACAGTGATATGATTGTATGTTATCTTGAAACCAGTGAATGTTTTCCACTGCATTCCACCAGAGGCTAATGTTTATATGATCTTGCTTCTCCACAGGGATTTATAGCAAACATCGGGCCCCTTCTCCAGACCCCTGAAGGGTGAACACCAGACTGCAAAAAGATACGAAGGAAGAGCACATGGGGCCTGGGGTTCGCATTGGAAGTAGCGGTTTCTGTGACCCCGATTGGAAGGAAGTGGTTCTAAAGCCGTTGACACTTGTTGGCATCCACTACACGTCTTTTGTACTTTATTTTAAAAAATAGAACTGTGTTGTATGGGTCAAAACCCACACAACGATGCGGCAGGAGTGGTTTGGTGGTTCCTGATACTATGGATTGTTTTTTGCCTTCAAATGACCATTCTATGGCTGTAATTAGACCAACTTGCAGCTGGCAAAACCCCAGCCTGTAGTACGATTTCCATTTTATTCCTACTTTGATACCATTTTGGGTAACGCAGAAAACCGACACACACACCATCTGCAACAGCTGGATTTGACCAGTTTCTGCGTCCGAGAAACTCTCTAAGCCAATTCCTGCTGTCCAAATGATGGACCCAACCTTTCGTTGAACGATGTAAGCCCAAAGAATCTCCCGTTGGGATTGTTTATAATTACCACCCATGGGGTTCTCTCAGCACAGGGGGTGAGCCATTAGAGTTGCGTTGGGAAGCGTTCAAAACATTGTGTTCTTATTTTTTACCGGCTCAACACTCCTTCCAGATCCAGAATCGCATGAAACTACAAAACATCTAATCTATACTGCTTTAAATCGCATGAACTTCAAATATCTTCATAACATGCTTGTAGTTTGAACGGCCAACCCTCCATTTTGAATTGGTTAAATTTATGTCATATTGTACCAATTCAATATGTAGATATTGGATATTCCATTTCGTACTGCTTTATATCACCATCAAGCATCACCATTTTAGATGGTTGCCTTGGATCTCCAATAGCAATGGTTTATAACGCTTTTATAACATTATGTAATACTATGGTCATTGGGGTTTAAACCAACTTGTAACGGGGGGGCCCACATTGTACTGCAATTCTCCACCTTTTGAAAGACCACAGGAAAGCCTCCATGCTGCGCAGCCGCGCCACGGCCAACCGCTTTCCCTGCATGCCATGCGCACTGCCGCAGCGCGGCGCGGCACGGGCGCGCAGGGAGCACATCGGAGGAGGAGCTCTGCGCGATATCAGGTGACGATGGAGTGGTCACCGCTGGGTTGATCTATGTTGATCTTTTTGGGTGTACCCGGTGTACCCCACACGGTCATTTTAAGTGGAAAAACAAAGTTCTAAACTTCTAAAGCCTCAATTTTGATCAATTTTGGGGGGATAGTAAGAGGACAACCAAAATCTGGGACGAATGGGACCAATGACCAATTATAACGGGGCCATGATGGGTTATATAAGAATGATCATGGTTACCCTGTATTGGAATATAAACTGGCGTAGTAAGAGGACAAACAATGTGGGAGGAATGCGACTATAATGGGTTAAACATTGCAATCATGGTTTATTTCCGAGAATCATGGGATATTTTTCATGGGATGCCCTCTGGTCATCAAACATAGGACATTTATTTTTGTGGGGAAAACTATCGAACCATTAGGGGGTACTTTAGGTTCATGGCCAAGTTTGAATAGTGCCTGCTTGATGGGCGAAACATCACTTGAAAGTCTTCGCTCGTATCATGAAACCGTGTTGAAAGACTGTGGCCAGGACGTCCCCATCTAGGGGGAAATTGACTTTCCGGTGATTTTTCCATAGTGGCCATAAAAATAAAGTGCTGTTCAACATCATAGGCTTATGGATTAATATAAAAAATGTGGGTTTCCAAAGCTATATTAGTTTAATTACAAAAGGGTATGTCTGAAAAATTGGCGTAATTATCCAAAAATTGTGCTTCTCAGAAGGGGACCGTATTTTGGAACCACCCCATAATATGCTGGTTGGTGGTTTCAAACATTTTTATGTTCCACAATATTTGGGATAATCCTTCCCATTGACTAATATTTTTCAAGATGGTTAAAACCACCAACCAGCCACAATATGTAATATATGCGTGATGTATGATGAAGAAATGTGAACGTAATGTGTTCCCACCCATCCACCCACCATTTTGGTTGTGCCAGGCAGATTCCCTCTAGCGTAACGGTAACGAGTTATCTAGGAACCAACTTTAAACCACAATAAGCCATCGCAAACCAAGTAAATCTATGAAAATCTAGTTTCTCAAGCTATCTATGATTTTATCGGATATTATAATCCAATCAGAAACCAATGGTCCTCTACATTGGCCCGTTTGTGCGGCGAACATGTACAATCCTTACCCCAAGAAACCCCATGTATTCCCCAAGTAAACCATTGGTCCCAACATCTCCCGGCAGATGTTCGATGTGGTGGCGCGGCCCCTGCAAGACCTCCGCAAGTTGCAAAGCTTGCGGCGGCGATCCTTGGTGAGGCCATGGGCCAGTTTCCGCATCTTAGATTAGCCTAAACAAGTTGCTGGTTTGAAATATATGGGGATGGTTCAAAGCCTATTATTACCTGGTTGGTGGTTTCAAACATGCTCTATTTTCCACAATATATGGGAATAATCATCCCAACTGGCTTTCATATTTTTCAGAGGGGTTGAAACCACCAACCATTTAGGGGAATAAACAACCATTAGCCAGCTATTTTAGGGTACCTGGTGTACCTCGGGTGCCAGGGTTTTGACTCAAAACCATTTGTGAAATGTGTGTATGTGCAACCATCTTTGGGATGATTCCCAATTACTAACCTGTTTCAGGGTGTTGAAACCATCAGCTGATGATTGCTGGATAGATTTTACTCTGAGGCTCACAATTTATGATGGATACATGTTTGCGATACTTGGATTTGCATTCACTGAGTAGGTGGTTCATCATTCATATAATTATCTCATAGGTGAACTTACCATGATTGGTCATGGTTACCAACCACCCATTAAACATACCCCAGAAACCATGGTTTATTAGAGATGATGAAACCACAAAGATGGGACTTGGGACACACCGTCATCTAACAATAGCACTATTCATAATTATTATCCTTTATTGCCCATTATTTTCCATCGTGTTCAACGATCATGAACGATTATTAGTTTAAAAAAAACATCAGTATGCATATATATATATGTATTATCATTATTATTATTATTTTCATTATTATTATTATCATTATTATTATTATTATCATTATTATTTTCATTATTATTATCATTATTGTTATTATTATCATTATTATTGTTTTGATTTTTTTTTTTATTATCATTGCATTTAATATTATATATATATATATACATATTCATTTTTTCCATATTATCTAGCTTGATAGTGACATTAGATATCATGATGTTGACTATTTAATCATTGATATGAATTACAGATTGGATCATCCATGAATGATTTGAAGCAGGTCCGCTAATGATCAAGACATCCAATAGATAATCCAATCTATTGTAACCATTATCAGATAATTATTAGATCACTGTGGATTATATATGGATTACTATAGTAATTTAAAACAATTGTTCCATCCATATTCTATGATTCTATGAACTATGATTATAATTCTTAATCCGATCATTGTTAGATATTTACAGATGATTTTCCCGATCATTGTTTGTAATCATAGTTGAGAAGTATAATTCTCGATTAAAAAAAAATACTAAAGATAATCCATCATCCATGGAGGATTCATAAACATAAATCACCATTATTCACCATACCCTCTGGTAATAACTGTTACATAGCTATTGAAGCCATGGCCCAGTCGAAAGTTCGTGGATTTTCCCATGAATAGCATGGTGGATCTTTCCAGTTCGTTATGTAAACGTTTACCAGGCCGGGGTATCTCATGATCAATACTTCTCGGTAGGTCCTGCACAGCTGGCTCGGGCTTGACTCACCTGGATCATCCATCCCCATGGAGGGTACCCTCTGGTAATTTAACATAACTATGGAAAATCGTCATTTTTAATGGGAAAATCCACTATAAATGGCCATTTTCAATAGCTATTTTGACATAACCAGAGGGTAATGTCATGCCTAAATCCATGATTTCTCAGTGCACCGCCAGGCCCGAAGCCCCCGAAGCCTCCGAAGCCTCCGAAGCCGCCTCTTGTGCCACTTCGCGCCGCACCACGGAGGCCCAGTGGCGGTTGAGCCATGGCACCGTGGCGTCATGGAGAAAACCGTCGTTTTTGAAACCTTGTTTCATGAAATATAGGGATCTGGTTGGTGGGATCTGGTTGGTGGTTTGGAACATGGTTTTTATGACTTTCCATAATATATTGGGATGCCATCCGTCCCATTGACGAACTTATATTTTTCAAGATGGTTAAAACCAGCAACCAGAGATCATAAGGCAGGTTTTAGGGCAGAAAACTGAGGTTTTGAAGCGTTGATAAAAAAGCGAACTATGGACAATTTCAGCCAGAAAGGTCCGAAATAAACGTTGGGAGATATTGAAAGGTGTATTGTTTTTGGTGGTTCAATGAGGGTGTTCATTATACCATGACAAGTGGCCCACGAGTATGGGGATTTAAGCAGATCCGTTCGGAATGTAACCAAGAAAATATGGTGAATCGACATGCAAAAGATGGCGATATTTGCAGCAAAAAAAAAGTATTTGGGGATTTGATCAACCCCATTTGACTCAGATATGGCATGTCTACATCTGGAAACATCGTTAATAATGAATAACAGGCCAGGTTTAAAAACATATGCGATCAATACAGGAAAATATGCTCTTGGTTGGTAGAACATGGGAACGTAGAACCAGTGCACGACCTGGTCATTGATAAAGAAAGACCCGCCACTGCAGGAAAGCGGCAGAGATAACCGGATCCATCGATGTATTTAGCCAAGTTCAAGGAACAGAATGGATACAGTTATGGCCATTTACCAGTTATAAGTGGTTATAAATGGGATTATACATTCTATAAATGGGGTTATAAGTACTTATAACTGGTAAATGGCCATAACTGTAGAATGGTATAACGGTAAAACACACTAATTAATTGCTGCATATCCCAATCAGTAAGTGGTCCATCACCCATGCCTAACTATGCTAAAATCCCACATTGATGTTTTTTCTTCAAAGTGGGAAAATGGGGGATCCCCAAGTCACCATGGGTTGCAATACTAAAATATACTAAAATGGTCAAAATTTGGATGATTTGGAGGGGATGATTTGGAGGGTACCCCTATTTCTGGAAACCTCCAGTTATTCCTCTATGCTAGGTTAGCCGTTTGGACATTTTTTATTTTTTTGCGTTTTGGGTGGCTGGAGAATTAAAAAGCTTGCTTCCTCATTCGCTTGGCCGGCGTCCTTCAAGCTCAAGACACAGGAAGAAACACAC
>Ga0126342_10006589_pt1 | contig 20622 bp, 22 predicted proteins | sample Cyp1metagenome_FD_92528 | JGI IMG/M metagenome (GOLD analysis project Ga0126342, IMG submission 92528) | Coral microbial communities from Lord Howe Island, Old Settlement Bay, Australia - Cyphastrea 1 metagenome | ecosystem: Host-associated > Invertebrates > Cnidaria > Coral ...
ACTGCAACTACAATTACAAGTACCACTACATTGCACCACGCTACACTACACTAATTACACTACACAACAGCTACAACTACACTACTTTACACTACTTTGCACTACACTAGACTACACTACACTATACCACACTACAGTACACAACACTACAGTACACTACAATACACTACAATATACTACACTAATTACACCACACCACAACCACAGCTGCAACCTCAACTGCAACTACACTACGCTAATTACATCACAGTAGAACTACAACTTACAACTACAACTCCACTACACTACACTACAACTACAGCGACAACTGCACTACACCACACTACATCCAACTGTTGTGGTGGGGTGACCGCTGCAACCATTGCAACCACTCCAAAAAACACAGCTCCAACCACCTTTCGGTCCATCAGTGGATTCGCTCTGCCATCCGTGATTCACAACAACCAACCTCCCCTGTAGGTTTCCTATTTTTGAAACTTCTGCCACCGCCTTGCGCGGCACTACTGGTATGTATTTATATGTAGCATGGCCCAATCAGCCTGGCTGCCCTCTTTCTGGCCGCGTCATGCAGAATCTCTGTTTTTTTTTCTGTTGGCGTCTTTCCTTTTGTTTGTTGCACTGGTTTTAGCCACTTTTCAGACTCTTCTTTCTTATGCGTCACTTTAAAGCCACAGATCCTACTAAATATTACAGTATACAAAACCCCGAAAAAAACACAACTTTGGTTTGAGTACTTTGAGGTATTTGTATAAATACTATTGAGTTATTTTGCCGAAGAATATTGTGTATTCGCAGCTTGTTCGCGTCTCAGCAAGTATCTTGAAGTTTTGCCAAAGTTTTCCAGGTTCTATCAGGTTCTGCTCCGAAACTTGTGTTTTGTTGCTTTAGTCACAGCCCGTGTTTCTTTTCTTGTGCATGCGACATTGCATTCCTCCAGCATCTTTAAAGTCAGAATCCTTTTCCTTTCACCTCAGCCTCGTTGGTCAACCCCCGTGTTGCTAAGATGATGATGATGGGTGTCCGAATCTGAGCATTGGTACCAGTTGAGACCATTTCATGTTTTCATGCGTATGCCGTTTTTGGGGAAAACAGAGGCAGTTATGTGGCACAGCATCAACAGACGTGGGGAGTCGTCTCATGCTGCTGTTTTCCAATCATGTCATGGATCAATGGTGCTGAGATTGCAGTTTTCCCAAGTTCTGTGTAAGAGGTCCAGAAGCAACGTCAAGTAGAGATAAGTAGAGTAGATTCAGTAGATGTTTTACAGACGTTTTCCACATCCATTGTGTTTCTTCGGTGCATCCAGTGTCCTGGCCGTCCTGGCCTATTCTCTTCATTTTGTCTCGGGACTCGCCGCGCCTTGGAGGGGGCTGCTATGGCTGCCCAATTGGCAAAGCAGGCCAGTTGTGTATATCTATAACTATAAATATATGATGGCATATGTGATATGTATGTATGTATGTTTTTATATACCCATGTACTATATGTAAAAGCGTCTAAATTATATATATACACATATATACACGTACACAGATTATTTTTTTTATTTATTGTTTATTAATTTACAATGATCACTGATGATCAAGGTGAATCATGAATCATAAGGACAGGAAAGTTAAAGTATGGGAAGCGAAAATACTGTAGATGATCCGATAATTACAGCAACATTATCTCTGACTGAGAGTGCTCGTGGACATGTTGGAGCTACCCAGGCAAAGTTGTATCAGTTTGTTGCTGGTTCAGGTGCACCCATGTGCAAGTAAAGATCAGTTTGGAAACAATTAGATAACATTGTACGGATTTGTACAGTGTGCCAGTGATACTTTCTGAATCTTTCTGATACTTTCTGTTTTTGGGACACCTCTAGAAACGATCGACGTGATCCAGGTGAAAGATCTCGGCGATCTCACGCACAGAGTCAGCGACAAATGCTTGCAAGGCAGGATATTTGTTATGCGAGGAGGAAAAGAAACCTGGAGAAACTGTAACACAATGGCGACATACGGCGACAATGGGAAACTATCGCCATCTATCGCCACTCTTATGACCTTTGTCTTTCTGAGGCTCTTGCGGTGGGTCGAATGTTCCAATTTTCACGAAAGCAAAGATGGTTCCTGCGCCTGTTTTGAAACTCACGCTCCTCAATGAGGGCTGCCTAGCCTGTGAACCAACTTGAACCACTTTGACTGTTTGTCCTGCTGAAACTGAGCCTATGAGAGGCGACACGAGGGATCAGATTATCCTGTGATGATTTTTGATGCAGCTTTTGATGAGGGTTTGGGGATGTTCAGAAGCTCTTTTAGCAAAAAGATGGCCCTGAAATGATCTGAAATGGGAGAGAACTCAATAAGTCGTATGTCTCAGCTCAATCTGATGTTTTTTCGAGGCATACAGCTGTTTGTAGTTGGCCTACAGTTTCAGCATACACTGTACTTGTCCAGCAAAAGTGCCATTTCGTCATGTCTTGTTTTCAATGCGTTCAACGCAGTTAGATGCCGTTGGGAAAGTCAACGCAATCCAAGTTTTAATCCGGACGTATCGGGCAGAGTCTTGTCATTGTCTGCACAGGTGACGCAAAAGCGACTTTTGCTCTGGCAACGAAGCGTGCTAAGTCCGCGCCTCAGTGCAAGCTTTGCAACTTGAGTATAAATAAATCGCAAATTAAATGTTCGCAAGTGAGGTCCTGTAAAAAATGCTGAGTAAGGTAAAAGAGGGCCACGCAGCGAAAATGGTTGCTGATGATGCGTTGTTCAATGTTGTTCATTTTCGTTTTGCAGCGGGCTGCCACCACCCAAGCACCTCATTCTGCAGTCGCTATGTTCGTGCTAGACCTGCGCAAGCATTCCTTTCCTCTCCAACAATTGTTGTGAAACCATGTGAAATCTATGTTCCAAATCTGACGCAAAAACCTGTGCTACTCGTCTCGTAGCAAAAGAAATCAAATGCCATCCAATGCCTAAAGCCATCACCTTTGACATAGGAGACTACCACAGCACGAAGCGTGATTTGTGCTGGTACTAAAGGCGTCGACTGAGGCAGAGAAGAGAGAGGTAGAGCCGCAGGTTCACACGTAGTCATCAATATCATCGATATCATTGCTATCATCAGCATTGTCATCATTGACATCGTGGTCATCATCATCGTAAATCATCAATGTCGTCATCATTGTTGTAAGGCACCAGAAAAAGCATCGCAGTACAGTATCTACTGGATTCGAAGCGAGCGCCAACTCGGACCTTAATTAAGTCATGTTGATACGTACAGAGAATCCACAATTTGAGCATGCCTGTTGACAGAGCAGGATAGAGTTCTTCAATAATTCTTCACTAATTCTGCAATGTTTCTTTATATAATTTTATAATATTTTATATAATTCATTAAAATATATTAAATGTGTCTTTAAAGAACAGTTTATTTGCAGCGCTGCACTGCACCTGAGGGATCCTGCCTGGATGGAGAAGGCCATGGTCACTCAGGGCCCTGCAGAGATGGGAGTTCTCGCTGTTTGGATGCCCAGTGCCCGGCAGTGCCCGGAGATGCGATCTCTACGCGATCTCTACGTGCAAATATGAGCGGTACAGAGCATATGCACAGCCTTGTAATTCACCTTAAAGCCTTTCTAGTGAAGTAGAGTGTTGAAACCTAGACAGATACAGACAGAGAGAGAGAGAGAAAGAGAGAGACACGTGTATGTATATATATATAAGAGAGAGAGAGAGAGTCTCGGGGCGGGAAACGACCATTTTGTTTTCTCCTCAGGATGCCATGACTGCCTACAAAACAGGGGACGCCGCGGGCTTTGGGAGCAAACTTGGCAGCGTTGGAGCCTCACTGGCTGCAGCTGCATGTGGTTATGTATTGTGTGTGCATGTGTGTTTGTGCGTGGGCTTCGTTGACAGCTGAAGGTACACTTGTAGCCTTTGTCACTGGATGTCACTGGTTCTGCGCGAATGGAAATGAGATGTGCATGATTCATGATGATTACAGTTTTGTGCGGAGTTTCTGAGTGAGGGCCAAACACCAAGATCGCCAAGCAAAGTTGACAGGTGACCAAAAAAAACTCAAGATGTTCAGCCATCTACCATAGCACCACATCGGGCGTCTAAATTCAACACTTCGAACTTGTTCACCAATGCCAGAAATTGGTTTTTCCAGTCTGGGCATAAATCTTGTGTGTAGTGAGCATCGGTGTACTGAGTCTCTCCGGAAGATTTTGCTGACCGATCCTAACAACATGGTGCCGGAGGCTGTCATGTTGCTCATTTCACAGGGCAACAGTTGATTCTGAAGTTTGCTGATGCTGGTTGTACCAAGAGTCTGTACAATACTCTGCATAATATATATATATTATATAATTATATATATATATATTATAATTATATATATATTATATATATACATAATTATGTACATACATGCATATGGGGTACGTCATTTATCTTACCTGTCTTTTCCTGAAGAGCCACTTTGCAACTCTTGCACCCCGCCAGCAGCTGCCCGACAAAAGAACTCTTCCCAACGTCACTGCCTGGACCCCTGCATCTCCGCACTGAGCAACTGCGAGCATTGCCAAGGTAAAGGCCCAGGAAGCATCAGGAAGCATTGCTGAAGCATCAAGATTCAGAGATATTCAGAGAATTGGTTGGAATTGCTTAGGATTGCTTGGAATTTGATCATGCAGATGATTCAGGATTGGCCTTGTCAGGATTGATTTCCCGACTTGGATCATGTTCTGCTTTCACAGAAAGCACTGTAGGGAGACCACAACCTGCAATGCTCTGTCATATTGCGAACATTGGCTTTGTATTTTCCATTGGTTGGGTGCTAAGGGTGGTTTTATGAGGGGCTTCTTCGGTCATGGACTCAATATTTGCAAGAGATGCAAACCAGGGCAACCAAAGATACATTGTTTCTAAGGCCTGTAGACTCGGTTGAGTGTTGAAATGGATTATGATAGCTGTTCTTTCTGTTTGTATGCTTCATGTTCAAGGACTTTATCATGTCGACACTCGTGTCAGGACTTGCAAGAAGATTGGTTGATTCTTTGCCTGTATCTCTTTGTATGAACTTTGTATTAACTTTGTATTCTTTGTGCGCTTACCTCTAGAGCACTCAGCTGCCATCAGCTGCCAAGGACCTGGGATGACTGCGACCATTACCACTCCAGAAGAGCCTGCCAGTCGCCAAGACTGTGAATAGGGTTTCAACATGTTTCAACATGTTTCGATGGTTTCAAGCAGGCATCAGAATGCAGAGTTGTCCCAAAGATTGCACAATCCAGATGCATAAACATTTATATAATGTGTTTCTCGAACAATTGGCCAAAGAAATGCTCTCAGGAGTGTATGCTTAGAAGTTGTGCGAAGGTATTGACTGCATGTGAAGACTTTCTTGTCCTGCACAGAATGGCATCAACATTGACTTGGACAAGTGTGTCGGAAAGAACGTAGGACTTTTCCAGGGAGCCAGCGACTGAGATGCCGCAGATATGTTTGTACGCATGATCATTGCCGCTCGTGCCGCATTTGCAGCTCAATATCCAATTTTGGTCCAGTTCCAAGGTGTGGGCTTCCATCATGAAGTTTTACAAGGGACAGGGCCTACCAACTACAGAGGCCCTTAGCAGACTGCACATTTGTTACGTTAAGAGACCTTGGATTTGGGGAAGTTCTTCGCACCTTTCTTGGTGTGTGATTGTTGACATTTGTTGACTGCAGCGTCCATATTCTTCCTTTGCCATAGCCAGCAAATTTGTGAGGCTGAAAAGCAACAGCAAGCATCGCTGCTCGCGTCAGCGAGCTCAGCATGCTTGCTCTTGACATGGTGGTGAAATCATCTAAGATATTGATAGACGTTGCATGCGGGAAGCTGGATACGACTGGCCTTGCATCGTCCAAGGTATTTTGCAATGCAAATGCCAAGGGTCATGCAGATGCTGGGGAGCCCGGAGTCTTGCAATCTCGCAAGAACTTAGCAGAACCAGAATCAATTAGAATCACGGTGTTGTCTTGGAATGTCTTGGAATTTCTTGGAGGTCTGCGACAAAATGAAGACGCTTTCGGGGGGCGGGCGGGTGAAAGACAAGGATCCGGAGCTTGCAAGGCCATATATGTGACGGACACTTCAATAATTGTTCTTCGATTTTTTTTCCTTCAAGGCACGTAGAGACTTATCGTCGCCGCCTGTGCGTTGAATTCTGCCCACCCACTCATCCCGCAGAATCTGGTCCAATGTGCAGACTATAGTCCTTTACGATCATCGTCTGACATCTTTAATCTTTGCGTGAACTCAGAATCGGTGCTGGCCGATGGGTCGACATCGCTGTCCAAGACCCTCTCCGCGTGGAGCGTGCTTGATCTGCAGGAAATCCCAAGCCATCAGGGTGTAGAAGAGAACTGAAGAGGCGAACCAGATCCTCTTGGGGAGCGTAGCCAAACGTCACAGCATCTTCGTCAGACGCGTTCCGGCTCGCCGCTTTCAGCGTAGCCTGAAACATCGTCCAGGAAAGGCTGCGGGTCTGGACCAGCGCTCAGATGGCTGCCAAGTGCCCCGCTGGGTTCATGTTGAGGAGCGCATCCACATTTTTCCATATATGTCATAGATCTCCACTTCACGAACTGGTCCTTCCCTGTTCTGCGGTCCTTATAATCATAATGATCATTCAAGCGCCTCTCGGGCTCCGGGTTCTCACACTCCAGCTGAACTGCCGCCACATTGTGATCAAAGTCTCCATTGCAGAGATCAAAGTCCACAACAATTGTGGAAAGCTGACAAGTTGGGAGCAACACAAGGAATGCAAACAAAGTCAATACAATGTTCAGTGGTGCCTGTCGGAGAGGTCCATGTGGTGGTTGTCCCCGAATGACAGCGAACGTGCATGGCAGGCAAAGCCGCCCAGGAAGCCACGCGAGAAGGGAGTGTTCTTGGTGGCATCTAAGCCAGAAAGGCCAACAGCTTGGCCATCATGAGACCCCGGCGCTGCATTGGCATCGATCAGCACGAACAGGGGAGCGCCATCAGTAAACTCTTGAAGCTTCTGGCCAAACTCAATCCACCAATGTTGTCGTTCCGCCTCTGTCTGACCTCCCTGGGGCGCGTGTGCAACAACAAGACAAGCATTCCACGCCGCATGGTCTACCCTCACAATCACAGCACGGGGCGACTTGAAGAGGACAACAGTAAGAGCTCCACTCCCAATGACCCCTTGTCAGCTCCCCCTCCCAACCAACAGATGCCATCCACAAGACTACAAATCTCTGGACATCTTGTCTCTTGAACTCCCATGAAGTTGAACTGTGAGAGCTTCTGAGTTGATCTCGTACAAATTGTGCCTTTCTAGTGGTTCCTGCATAAAGGAGTGCAACGTTCGCCGTGCACAAACTAACCCGCAAGCGGATGTTCTTCAACCTTCCTCTACCAGGTCCACGACGGGAGCTTGAAGAGAAGGTAGGGCAGGTGGTCTCACGTCAAACACCTCGCCCTGGAACTTCCGCAAGTGGTGTTATAAGTGGGTATCACCCAGAAGAAAAAGAGAGAGAGAGAGAGAAAGAGAGTCACGCCACCGGCAGCTGCTGATATCCTTCCGAGGTAGCAAGAAGCTCTTAACCCTTTTCTTGTTTCGCCAAGGGGTCACATCGTTTATAGCGTCCCCACTATCACCTCGGACATGGGAAAAGTCCCAGTAGGGAAGGCCAACCGCAGACTCAAGCAACATGAAAGACTCCGATAGCTTAGCTGAATCCTCGGGGCTTCCGTCTATAGGAGCCTGACGCGGGGGTGCGTATACATATTCATGCAATCCAGCTGATTGACGTTCAGAGTTCAGAGGTACTGGAATCAGTGCAGAATGTAGTAGGCAGAGAGTGATTCGGAGAAAGCCACCCCAATGCACTCCGAAAGAGCGCTTATGGTGTAGTGCATCTGATTTGTAGAGGACCGGCTGGGCAGTCCAGCCGACAAAGTTGATCTTCGGAGTCCCTTCATGCGTGTACTCCTCCGAATGCCCATGTATCCCTTGACCATTGACCATCTTCTTCTGTGTGACCCGGCGGTCTCCTGCGTTGCCATCACAATAGATACAGAGTCGATCAATTCCGTCAAGCGGCTGGGAATGCGCCAAGGCATCCATAATGTGATCAGGAAGTTCGACACCATCCAAGGAAAGGCATAAAATATTCTCAGCTGATGCAAAGAATTCCCACAATCCCAGGCAATCTCATTCTGCACGCCGGTCTTTCTTGAGGGCTTCGATCTCGTCGAAGAGGGGCCAAATACGCGACCTAGTGGCAGTCTAGCAGGCCAGGGCGACCTGCTGTCTGGGAGGGCCTGTGGCCTCAGGATAAATTGGATCAATGCGGTGTGGTAATTCTCAACGGCGAAGGTTTCTCCAATACTAGCTCGCCAGAAGCCTTGAGTGTAGAGAAACCTCATTTGATCAAGTTCCGTATGTGTAAGGACCTTCGTGTCCAGAATGAAAATATTATGTGCATCTTGTACAACTTGCATATAGGGACGCACCCTCGGTCTAGATGAAGATCTCATAGCTGCTGGGTCGCAAATTGCAGCATGAAACTGTGGGAATACTGCGCAACGACAAATCGTGGCCCCAGCGTCGCAGTTCAGCAAAGCTGTCAAAGTTCTCAGGATTTTCAGGTAGCTTGGCAGTTCAGGAACTCCACGGCAGACAACAACCTGACGAACGTCATAGGTAGTGCAGCTTCCTCAACAAGGCGATCCAAACTGATGGCCCGTTTTACAGCAAAAGTCAGTACTGCAGGGACAGAGGTGCGAGCATCATCTACACTCCTCGCCGCAGAACCATCAGTGTCAGACACATGCCGTGGTGTGTAGCCAGCAGAACCTGATCATCAACTTCTCGATCTCCATGCCAGAGACATCCAGAGACGACAAAGAGCGCTACTTTGATGCGGTGGGCAATATATCCCATGACATTGGACAAGCATGTGTCGGTTGATCTCATGCGGAGAGATCTCAAAGCCCACCTTCGTGGAAACCATCATCTACCTGGCCATCCATGACTGACTCCATGACGTTCACCAGCAAAGAATGGATACCAGGCAGAGGGCGTTGGACCAATATAACATGTGCCACAATGTCCTCTCTTTCCATGAGTGGCCTAGGACCCACAACTGACAACAAAGAAATCATCCCATGCTCGTGTCAAAAGGGCGCACCATTCAGTGACATCATCAAAGCAACGTATTTCATGAGGAGCTGCACATAGAGCAAGGCCATGAGGACTGTTGCGCCACGTCATCACAGATGGCGTTCTTTCGAATCCTCCAGGTCCAAGGCGAGCACCTGGTTCCCAAAGGGCTTGAAGCTCTTGCTCAAATGTTCAAATCCTGGAACAGGCTGTGGAATGAGACCTCCCTTTCCCGCAGCATGGGGGCCGGACTCCCTACAGTCCTACAGTAATTTCTCCTCAAAGCTGCAAAGTCTTCTCCAGTGTGATGTGAGCATGGTGCATCCCTTTCTTGCTGTAGGAGACTCGTCGAAGAATTCGATGCGGACATCTCATCTTCTGAGGATCCCACCTCGGAAACCAGACGGTAGTGCGGGCATCAGCTCTAAATTCGCCTCCACATTTGAGACCCAGTAGAATGCCTCAAGGTTGGCAGGCTCATGCAGGCTCAATGCCAAGCTGAAGCATGCGCGCAACACATCTCGCGGGGATGCTGCGCAATTGAAGAAGGATGCCATTCTGCCACACCAAACAGGTGTCCTGCAAATATTGCGCGTGGAGGTGCGCATCCATCACATGAAGCAGCTGATGTCTAGCTGGAAAGCGCCGAGGGACAGATCGGATTTCTCACTCTTTCAACCTGCCAACTATAGGGCAGGTGGATGGAATTCAACATTAATGAGCACATAAGCCAGACGCAAATCTTGTGGGAGGTCAACAAATTTTGGGCCAAGTAGACCTGCAGACCTTTTCCCGTCAAGTCCGAGGGCGGGTGCGGAATATAGAGCGCAGCAACCAAACGCTCCAGGTCAATCTGAGCCAGTCTCGCCACGTGACGCCGAAGCAATGTATGATTGTCCCGATTGACAATGAATTCCGCTGGCGGAGATTGCGCAGAATAGACCGCAGAACTTTGCCAAGCCTCATCCTCCTCGTTGTCATCCTCATCCTCCTGGCTCATCAAAAGGATCACCTTGTTGTGCAATGTCTCGATCATCAGCAATAGATACGGCTCCATTGACTCTCCGCGTCCTGGAACCAGTGAAGCTCGGTGTGGGCGCTGTGGATCTTTCTGGTAGCGGAGCATCGCCAAGATAGACATAACACTCATGTTTAATGTATGCGCAATGTGGCCTTGGAAAATGGAAGCAGGTGGATTAGGGACGACAAGCTCAGTATGTCTACCGGCAGGCCATGCACAAGTTGCTCTTGCCATAGTTCTTGTAGCGTGTCCAGCCAGTCAAGCTAATTCTGATCCAAGCATAGAATACTGAAATGCTGACTTCTTCTGGCACGCGTTCCATGTAGATACCATGAAGAGACATAGATTACTTTGCCCTCCTCCAAGCATCCAACCGTGGTCCCATGACGTTCATGTACGGTCCTGCTCCACCATCCAGGCAGAGCGTTAGGATCTGCTGCCCGCAGTCGTTGTGGGTCAGTTGCTGGCCCCTCAAGGAAAGACTTTTGAAAAATTGGGGCTTCTTTACCCCGACCATCACAGTGGAAACCAGAAACCGATTTGAGGTCAACACGGCCGATTCCGACGGCGGTTCTTCTAAAAGCGCAGTGCCCTTCTTGGAACAGATGTTCCAAGACTTTGCAGCCCATCCTTGGAGAAATTCACGTTGATAGAGATTGGAAACGCTTTGAGTTCATTCTTCCTTTCTCGCAAAGCATCGTGACGAGCCTTGGGAACAGGTGGATGAACTTCTGCAACACCGAAAGCAAAAGCTGCATCCATGGCGTCGATCGATGCTTTCCATTCGGGACAAATCTTCTCTTTGCAAGTACCCTGTTCGACTACTTGACTACGCAGCCTTCGGTCGTCACCTGCTTTTGGTGCCCATAGCCAATCTCCTTTGGGTCTATTGACCGGGCTTCATAAAGAATCCTTCTTCGCCGAGACCTTCTGGTAGATCGATCCGAGGTTTCTTGGCCACATTAACTTCGGCAGCGGTATCTTCCTTGACTGAGAGACTCCAGAGTCTTGAGCATGTCGTTCATGCCCTCCTTGATGGCGAGTCTGGAATCCAATCCCTCCTGGCCCTCGTCGCCGGAGAGCTCCAGCATCTGGGCGTTTCCCTTGCCCCTACCCCTGCTCGATCTCCTTCGCCTGCTTCTTGGAGGCCTCCGAGCCTTCCTGGGCCAGTTTGACAGCTTGTGTGGCTTGGTCCACACTGGCCGTGACATGCTGGCGCCAGACATTGTGGAGATTGATGCGGGAAGCACGTGCTTCCTGGAAGGCAAGACTTTGGTGATATCCTTATGGGACTACGCCTTGTTGTCCTCGTGCAGCAGATCGGCCGGGAGGCTCGCCTCGTTCTTCTTCATGGCAGCCATCGCGTGAAGCTTTTGTTCTGCTGAGATGTAGAACTCCCTGAAGTCGCAGTCTGTCCATTGCTGCTCCATTTCAGGTACTTGGACTTGAGGCTGTCCCTGTCCCTGCTTCTTGTTCTTGTTCTTGCCTCTTCTGGATTTTCTTCCCTTCCTTGGGTGTTTGAGAACAATGCCTTGGAGATTGCGATGGCCTCCTGGGTTCCAATTTTGGGAATTCCATGGTGCGTCTTGTCTCTGTGTATATGTCCACTCCCCCTCCACTCTCCTCTGACTTCCCTGGCGTTGCCCATGTCGATATTTGCCATCCAGCGCATCGGTCCAATGACGACCACATTGACCACAGTAAGTTGCATTTGCTTTGGTGAGGCGCTTGCAAAATCTGCGCCCCCATGGTTTTTGGCGAAAGCGAGAGCTGTCCATGGCTGCAGTGATGCGGCGATGGAACTGCGCGTCGCACGAGTGATGGGCGGCTAAAATGCCCCTGAGATGCTTCAATTCCCCAAAGAAAAGCACACGCTGTCCAGTTCGATGAAGAAACCACCGCCGCCTTGCAACGGCTCTCAATCTCCTCGTTCTCCTGCGCCTCGAAGGAGTAATTGTGGCCAACCTTGCGAATCACAGAAAGGGAGGACAATTACAAATTACAACATATTCCAACCAGATAGTACGCATCAGAACCAGAGGACAATAAACCAGCTGACACAGACCCAAGCGCGAACTGAGATTAACCAATCCAATGAAGGCAGGGCGAGCGCAGTTGAAGCTTATCCACGGGGTCCCCCACAAGGTAGACACCCGAAATAAGCGATGGTGAAACCTGCACTGATGGCGCCAATTGCAAGATGACCGCTAAGGTTTGCGAAGAGCTGTTGGGGGGTTGATTATCCCGCCGGGGCGGCCGAAACCTTTTCATACATTATCATATATTTATATTTATATTTGCATTCGTATTTATACGTATATTTATATGTATAGTTTTATTTATCTTTATCTTTCTCTTTAATATCTAATATTTATGATGATTTATGTATAACCCTGGCGGGACAAATAGAATATAGAATCGATAATTTCGGCCTCAAAAAACATCTTCCGAAATCGAAAAAAAACGTTACTTAGAATATGAAAACACAATCTTAAAGAACCTGTAGAATATTCATTTTCGATTCTGGAAAATGTTTTTTCCCAGGTTTTTGATTTTTACCTTAATTAATTCAGTGCCCGGGAACCACCAATAATAACTGTGGAGGGATGCCACTGTGGAGGGGAGCCTTTTGTGAACTTCAAACTTCAAACTGTTTTTAATATAAAGTGTAGTCAAAAACTGGTCAATTTGGGAAACCTATTTTTTTCCACAAACCTCTGATCCAAAAGGTGTCGGCACATTTTTTCCAGGTGTTCGTTGGCATTTTCGTCTCTTCCTACCCTTACTTTTCCTTTCCTTGGATGTTTGTTTGGGCTGCCATCAGCTATCAACTGCAGAAACCCATACATAGAATACGGATGAACATTGTACATGTGTCAATGATTGACTTAAATTTGTCAACTTGTGAGGGGGGCCCTTTTGGCAACGAAATCGTTGTTCCTATGGTATTTGTTTTGGTTATTTTTGGCTCATGTTGTGCACTCCAAAATTCTACCCCAAATATTTCTACCCCAAATATTCTAAGTTTTTTTTCCCCGTTATTTTTTTCCCCGTCGACACCCGAAGGGTTGAAAAAGTGCATATTCTATGTATGTGGCCATGTTTATACAGTGATATATCATGGTTTCATCATTTCATCATGTCAAAAATGATCCGCGTATGGAATGGCGAGGTTCAAATGTTATTTTCACACTCTTCGAACCCAAGAGACCATTTTTCATTCGAATTTTCACATGTTTTCCTCACAAAATCAAAAGGGGTTGCAACTCTTCATACACATGAAGCTGCATAGGAACAGGGTTGAAGTCTGAGCTATTCTACTTTGTTGGAAGTGGTGAAACTTTGCTTGGTTTGCTTTGGTTTCAGGCGTTTGATACGTTAATTTCATTGGATAAGACAATAAACAGGATGCATATTCAAACTCCAACAACTTTGCAACTAGGCCCTTGTTGCAAATGTTCGGACTGCCGGGTTTCTTGTATCATCATGTGTTGCACGACCATGCGCATCCATGCGTTGCCTTAACTGCAAGAGCCATCCTTGCAAACAGATGCCGCCTTTGCCCTCATGTTTCTTGAATATGTTGATTTCTGAATGCCATTTGCCCAACAGTGCTGCAGTTCTTGAAAACCATTTGATGGTGTCGTGGCTCAACTATAGACCAGCATATCATATTAATACACATTAATACATAAACATCTTAATAGACACAGAGAGGGACCACATTGCGGTCACGCTAAATTCTATAAGCGCTCAAGCACCTTTACCTTTGCTGTACTTCATTTCACTGCGCCACTCTTCCCCACTTTAAACTAGATTGCAGTACATTGAAACCCCGGACCGGAAATGGAACAACTCCACCTTCAAACCAAAGCCAAGTACCAAAGGTGGGGTCACGCTGTTGAACTTCAAAAGTGACTGCCACCTGCACAAACCCAATGCACACACTCAGCTGGGAGAATGAACCTGGTGACAATTTCGGACTTCGAATGACTTTGATACATTTGATACAACCTGACAGAGGGCCGCAGACCTGGTTTGATTCCAAGGTGCAACATAGGCCAGGGCCTCAACTAGTCTGGCACTGGCTTGGACATGCCAAGAGTTGCGCCGCGCCCGCAGTTTCTTCGAGATTACATGCAAGCGTCTACAAGTCCGGAGTCTGAAAGAGTCCAAATGAGTCCACATGAGTCTAAATGAGTCTAATATCATTGATTTCTTCATGTTTCTTCCAATGATTCCAATGCACCATGTCACGAGTGTGTGGAACTTCTGTGATCATTTAACGCTGAACGTATCAAAGTCCTTCGATATCTTTGGATACGGCTCATTTGATATTCGATGCCCTAGACATCGCTTGATCCATTGAACGGTTTGAGTCTCTCCCATGCTTTCACATCTTGCACGTCTTGCCCCTGGACAGATGAGAAAGACCTTCAAGCTCTGAAGGATGCTGCCGCGGTGCGCAGTGCCAGAGGGAAGCAACCATTCCTGATCCATGAAGTAATGTTGATCTATTGTCTATTTACATATCTATAATTATCTATACTGTATAATTATACTGTATATGCCTGTTTCAACATTCTTTGATATTCTTTAACTGCATGATGGAACTCTTCTCAATTTCCCTCAGTCTTGGTATGATGCAATTCGGGGTGACGGCGCAGGCAGTCAGGACCTGTGGGGATCACCATGGATCACCATGGATCACCTAGGTATCGCTGAATCGTCGCTGGGACAGTAGGATACAGTTGGTTCAAGTTGGTTCAAGTTGGTTCAAGTTGGCGCATGTTTGTATTGACACTGACCGCGCCAGGGCATGGGCAAAGGCGTCAATTTCCAGATGCACATTCCGAGCAACGAATACAGCAAAAGCGAGGCAGGAGAAATCAAGTTGTATTGCAATGTATTGCAGTCCAAGAGAATTTGAGACAGGGCACTGCTGAAGGTTTGTTGATTGACCTGGACATCTATTCACATTAGCAGGAAAATTATGTCAAATTACCGCAGGAAGTTCATGTTAAGTTGTTACCAGATTACTTTGATGTAATTTCAGATAGCAATGGCAATGAAATTACCTTCCATGCATGACAGCTGCAGGCAATGAATGACATGGCCCAGACAGTAAGCGGCTACTCCAAGCTTGTGCAGGCCCGGGAGAGTAATTTGCACAATGTCAGGCACAGCTGTAAAGCATTTGGCCATGACCAGTTCTTTGGATGTTTATTATATAAATTATATACATGGACAATCATGGACATGCAAGGCAAGGATAGCTGCATTTGAAGACCTTTTGGGGAAATAAAGACCAAGCCTGGTAGATAATGCCCCAAGACAAATTGAGTCTGAAATCAAGTGGACATCCTTAAACAGGACTATTGGCCAGCTATGGCCGACTACTTACTACTTTTACCAGGTTTCCTTGTGTTTGCATTAAATTGGAAAGAAAAGCAGGAATACGTACGATTGCATACATTCACACGCGATGCCTGGACACAGACGGCTCCATACACAACGCTTTTAGCGCCATACTTCTTTGATATTATTTTATGTATTGTGATGTTATTCGTATCACTTATCGGAGGATTCGGAGGCTTCTCGTATCATTGTTTGTCCTTCCCAAAAACTATGGTTCAAGAGGGCTAACAGATGTGTGTTTGTTGGTTGTTGTTTTGTGGTGTGTATCAGTACATTATCATCACAGGAGAACTATTGGTGAGAGCGTGACCGGGTCATGCTTATTGCATCTTATTGCAAAATGAAGTCATACTGCGCTCTGTTTGGGAGGTACCGAATGACAAAAACCTCCCTATCTATGTATAAATATGTATATACACATCATATCATTCCATCGCCTTACACCACGATCAATTCGATATGAGTTGGGGCTTAGTTGGGGTAGATCATGCCCTCTCATTTCAATAAGATTATGCCATGCTTTGCAGAGTTATCCATTTGTGGCATACTACTTTGTATATCTTTGTATGGTATATTGGTTTCAGACTAACCACATCAAGCCCGACCGGCCCGACCATGTGATTTAAACGATTTGTTGTGTCGATACATCCCTCAACTACTAAAGGGTCTGAAATCTTATCCTAAGGGTACTCTGGGACATGGGGTCTAGAATCAGTGCCTATGATTATGATAATAGACCCCCAAAACCTGATGATTCCAGACCCCAAAATATATCCAAGTATCACCAATTTACATCAATTTACTACAATAATAGACCCCTCTCAAAAAGGGGTCTGAGATCATACTCATTAGAAAATAAAAATAATAGGTGGAACCGATCTCGGGCCCTTGTTTGGGGTTTGAAATTCTCCAGCCCTCTCCAAAGTTCCTCTCACGTTTGGGGTCTTAAATCTAAAATGTAAAACAGGGGGTAAATAATTAAGATCTCACTCTATCTCACGTAACTTGACGTAGGGCTTCATACGTTTTTGATCGTTTTTGTATGTTTTTTTTTGGAGCGAATGCTCAAACCATATCATTGCGCTTATGGGGATATCAGATATTTGATCATATTTGAATGTAGCTGCTGATAACGTAGACTTAATTTGTAAATGTGTTAGTAACGGTGACTGTTGATTGTTCATTTGGCACAGAATTATCAACTAATGTCTGGATGGGGTGCAGCTTCCCCATAGTCTACATTTTTTGGAACCAATTTCAACCGACGTTTGGATGATGTGTGTTTTCCAATAGTGCTCTCAAAATGAAAGCGCATAGTGGTATCAAGAATGGAAGTGCATAGTGCTCCCAAAATGGAAGCGCAAGGTTGAAGATTAAACCTGTTCTTTGGAAGTCTTGATAATCTTGTCAAGAGTATGCAAACTTGAGCCACAAAAAAAACAAATATTAGCATAAAATCTAAATGTCCCTCAACTGACATAAAGGTGACAGAGACCCTAATCTCCCCATAATTTTTTTGAGACACTCACAGCAAGTTGAAAAGATATCAGGGGGAGGGTCTGACATGATATTGCCCTTCAATTTCAAGAAAATTGCCCCACCTAGGCCAGAAGAAAACCAAATTAGACCCCGTAGCTTGGGAACCCCCTATGGAACACTTGAAATGTTTTACTAACTCAGCCAATGCATAGTGGTGCAAAAATGGAACACATGACGGTACCAAAATGGAAGCGGATAACGGTACCAAAATAGAACCGCACAGTGCTCCCAAAATGAAACCGCAGAGTTAAAGATTAAATATGTTCCTTGCAAATCTTGATAATCTTGTCAAGAGTATGCAAACTTGAGCGCAAAAAAAAAAAACAAATTGTAGCACAAAATCTAAATGTCCCTCAACTGACACAAAGGTGCAGAGACCCTAATCCCCCCATAAAATTTATGAGACACTCACAGCAAGTTGAAAAGATATCAGGGGGAGGGTCTGACATGATATTGCCCTTCAATTTCAAGAAAATTGCCCCACCTAGGCCAGAAGAAAAACAAATTAGACCCCCGTAGCTTGGGAACCCCCTATGGAACACTTGAAATGTTATACTACTTCAGCCAATGCATAGTGGTACAAAAATGGAAGCGCATAACGGGACCAAAATAGAAGCGCACAGTGCTTCCAAAATGGAAGCGCTAAGTTGAAGATTAGATATGTTCTCTGCAAATCTTGATGATCTTGTCAAAAGTATGCAAGCTTGACCCACATGAAAATGAAATATCAGCACAAATTTTAAAAGGCCCTCAAATGACATAAAAGTTTCAGAGACCCTAATCTCCCCATACAATTTATGATACACCCACCGCAAGTTGAAAAGATATCAGGGGGAGGGTCTGACATGATACTGCCCTTCAATTTCAAGAAGATTGCCCCTAGGCCAGAAGAAAACCAAATGAGACCCCTGTAGCTTGGGAACACCTCATGAACACTTCAAACTTGACACTAACTCAGCCAATGCATAGTGGTACAAACATGGAAGCGTGTAACCGTACCAAAATAGAAGCGCACAGTGCTCCCAAAAAGGAAGCACATAGTGCTCCCAAAATGGAAGCGCAAAGTTGAAGATTAAACCTGTTCTTTGCAAGTCTTGATAATCTTGTCAAAAGTATGCAAACTTGAGCCACAGAAAAATGAAATATTAGCTCAAGAATCTAAATGGCCCTCAACGTATATTTATGTAATTTTATGTATATATGGCATATATGGGTATTTACATATATATATATATAATATATAATATAATATATATATATATAATATATATATATATATAATATATAATATATATATATATATATCTGTACATAATCATATATACAAATATTTACTGATAATGTATAAATCTAGGTGTCGTATCCATAGTATAGATATGCCGCTACAATGCCTCCTTTCTGCGACCAAACTTAAGGTGCACATGGGCAACAGAAGCCCGGTGAATAGTATGAACCATGCGCGCCACAATGCAAAGCACACATGCTCTGGAAGTGGCGCTTGGCGCCGGAAATAAATCCTTTGCAAATATAAAGGGAGTTGCAGGTTATGGCTATGTACATGTATCGAGACACCTTAGCCCATTCCACCCTGCTTACATGCACAAGAAGTGGTGCCACAAAATCGACGCCAAGCGTGAATGGCACGCCCCCCCCCAGCTGAAGCTGCACCAGTCTGACAGACCTGTCCGTATCACTCGCTGCTAAACTACCACGCCTCGGCACCTTCGGTGCCGGCGGATTTTATGATATTCTATTGGGTTGTTTGTTCATTCCCTGACCTTTTTTCATTCACATGTCTCTGAGAGCTTACTGTCTCACATTGCATCATGTTAGCTATTGCGTCTGACACGACCTAGCATATTCTCATGCACTGGAGTGAACCAAGCGTTAGTACTGTAAGCTTTACCAAGTCGCTGTGATGTTTATTGTTTTTTTTGAAGAGCATCCAAGATGCGACTGCAGTCCATTGCAGTGCTTGATGCTGGCTTTCAATTCAGCTTTGCGTCATTATGTAGGATGTCAGCTCAGTGTGGAGAATGTTGCAGTATGCTGCATCATGTCAATCGCATGATTAATGATATGTATGTCTTTCCTCAGGCTGCTGAAGGTACCATGTGGTATCATATCATTGGAAAACACATCGTAGAATATCGTACAGTATGATTTTTGATGTATTTGTCTTCTTGTGTTTGGGTCGTTTGAGCGTAGAGCAGGAGGGAGCAAAATAACTTTCGGAGGGCCATTTTTTCGGTTTTTTTTCTTGTCCTGGTTCCGTGGCTTTTGCTTTCCTTGGCTTTTGGTGGTATTTTTGGTATGTCAAACTTGCACACTTTTCAATAGACTAGTTTGATTCGACTATATTTTTTATGTTTTAATTTATATATTTATATTTATATTTATATTTATTTATATATATATATGTTTTTCTATTTACATTTACATAAATATATATATGTATATGTAAATATATATATGTGCCTTTATATATCTAAATATGTATATACTTATAGATACATACTTATATATATATATAAGTATGTATCTATAAGTATATACATATATATATATAAATAAATACACATACATATAAATTGAAGAAAACCATGGAAAAAATGAAGAAAACCATGAGACAATCGACGAAAACCATGGAACAATTGACGAAAACCATTTAAATCATGGACGAACCAATGAAAACGATGGAAAACTCGATAGAAACCATTGATAAAAAACTTGAAACCAGTCGAAAAATTGATGAACAGGGCGAATGAGAGATTTTAGCTACACAATGCAGCAAATGAGTGATTTTAGTTGCAAAAACCAAGGAAGGGAGCCTGGACGACCAAAAACAAAAAAAATAAATATATATGCCGATTTAATTCCGCGCCCAATTACCTTAAACCAACACGATGATAACATCCAATGAAACTATTGTGCATCGTTGCGCCTTAACCTGTATTCCACATGTTTCCAGGGTGCATGTCGTGTAGTCTATACACCTTGAGTATCACATTCAACCCAGCACTTTGCATGTGAAAATAGGTGTTTCCAATCTGCTTTGGGGGGAGGCGCTGCGCCCTCCCCCCCAATCCCCCCTCCCACTTTTTTTCATTATTTAAATTCAAATTTGCGCACGTTTCAATACACTAGTTTGATTCGACTATATTTATATTTATGTTTGAATTTATATTTTTGTATTTATATTTTTGCATTTATATATACACTTACTTATATGTATATATATTTAAATATATATATATTTACATTTATATATATTAATATGTATTTATTTGTATACATGTATATAAATATATATTTATATGTAAGTATGTATCTATAAGTATATATGTATGTATAAATAGCCTCGTCCCCGCTCTTGGAACCGCGCAAACCTGAATTAGGTTGGTAAAACTTGTCCATTCCGTGACGAAATTTAGTCGCGGAATTAACAAGTTTCATTAGGGTCATCATCATCATCATC
>Ga0126342_10006590_pt1 | contig 20618 bp, 16 predicted proteins | sample Cyp1metagenome_FD_92528 | JGI IMG/M metagenome (GOLD analysis project Ga0126342, IMG submission 92528) | Coral microbial communities from Lord Howe Island, Old Settlement Bay, Australia - Cyphastrea 1 metagenome | ecosystem: Host-associated > Invertebrates > Cnidaria > Coral ...
ATGTACGGTGGCCTTGCCACATGACCAGTCCATTGTCATTCATGTGATCTAATGAAATCAAGCGATTCCATGCAATCCCTTTGGGAAGTCTCTCGCGTTTTTTGGGGGTCTGTGAGTATGTGTGTATATATATATATATTGAATTATATTGATTTATCTGTCTATTTGTATTCTTTTTTTCATATATATATATATATAGATATATTTTCAAAGAAAAAAATGTAACTCGAAAGGTTGGTTCAACCCCCCCTCGTCCCCCCCCTCTAAGGGGGTAGGGATAATATCACCCTGAACAGTCCTTTACACATACATAAAAAATAGTTAGGGTGAACATAAGGTGCATCCCTTAATCTTATACTCTCTTGATTTTGAAAAGTATGAACAAACCTGTTGCAAACATTTTTTAAATGTAGAATATGTTGACAGTGCCTTGAAGTAAAACATATCTCTCCCTCTTCCAAAGCATGTCTTCTTTGATAGATCAGCGTAAACTAGGTGTTTTGTGAAAATAGCTGGGTATTCTAAGTGATTGAGCTGGGTATATCTCGGAAGGAAAACTAAATTAGCCCATTTCCAATATCATGTTGATAATTGATTGCACCAACAAAGGAAGAGTTAAATTTGTGTTACAAAAACCCCTGGAAAAAAGCGCATGCCAATCCCACACTCTTCATTTCGAAATAACTAAGCTTGGAATTAGAAGGACCCCTAAAATAAACTCAAAGAATCCAACCTGGAAAGTGAGGGCAGGTTGGGGTCAAGCCTTACAATCAATGACATCCCAATCACAAAGCACCATGGCAATGCATCAGCGTCTCATTCTTCTCCAATATTGAGACTCACATCCTTTCATTTACTATTCATGTCATGCTAAAGCATGCTTGTACCCAACCCAACCATATAAATATATAATCGAATGTGTATATATATATTTTTACAATACTAGTCTAGATTTACATGAAATACATTGACGTATATTGGTTTCAACCTGATCCATAGCATAAACATTCCAAGAACTTGGCACCAAAAGAAAAAACAAATCGATTTCTATTGGTATATAACACATATAACAAGGCTTTTGCCATTTCCTTGTGCAGATTTCCCTAGCAAACTAGGAATGCAAATCAAAAAGGGAGCTTGGAATCTCCAATACAATCAGTGCAATCTGGCAGCCCACAGAGACATTGCACACAATCAGTGTGCTCAAAATCAAGCATGCCCATGATAGAGAATAGAGAATACCCTTGCCAAATGTTGAGGTATGCAGTTGTCCTTCTTAGTTTGTAGGCTGGCAAAATGGTTGCTAGATAATATGGAAATAATTTTGAAAGATACTGTCCATAGCAACACCTATGGGAGTAACCTTTGGCTAATGCAATTAAGATATTAATGTTGCTAATGATATATACAGTTATGGCAAGGAGCAGACCTACAATACTAAGTCAGATGAGGCTAGGGCAAAAAATCAAAGTGCATGCTAATATTGCATCATTATTGGAAAAAGGTGGGATTTGACGCATTTTTGTGCACAATTTGGCTTGGCTAACTAATATGATAAAGGTGGTGACAACTATCCTTGGAACCAATCATCAAAGGAAATGATTATTGCAACTTGCCATAAATTGCCACAAAAATGATACATAGAAAAGGAAACTTGGTAGCATTATTTCCATGTATCTTTAATTATATTAATTATCAATGTTCAGAGTTGACTAAATTGTCTGCATTTCGAATGAGGGTACATTGGTCATACCCATACTGAATAAATATATGATATATATTGCAGCTATTTAAAACTATTTTCAAGATTACTTGCACAAAAAATCTTGTATTGGTATGCTGACTATAGCCATTTTGACATACAAAGATGACGTTATCTTCACATCAGTCTTGATCATATATTTTCTTGCTGTGTATCATGCAATGGCCTATCCAGTGGCATAACTATTATATCTATGGAACATTCTTGGCAACATATACTTTCATATACTTTCATCAAAGCCTTTGAACATTAAAAATAACATGTACCAAACAAACCGAAGAATTTGAAAGGGTCGGACAGCTGCCGGATTCACACTACGGAGCTGACAGGCAGACTCGACGGACTAGAACGGATCCAAAAGCTGGTTTCCTAGGGTCTGAGGGGGGGGTCACCAATTCTTTTAAATTTAGTTTTTTTCCCCCCCTCAGACAGGTCTAGAAGGTAACAACCAGAGCTTTAGGGTTTCCAGAGGTCTCGAGGAGCAGGAAGAGAGAAAGGAAACAAACATCTATACAGAAAGCTTAGTAGCAATATATAAATCCGAACTTTGACCCATATCTATCCATTCCTCTTTTTGCATTAAGCTGATATGGCTCAAAATTAAGATTTATTGGAAAATGTAATTAAAATAGATTTTGATATTCTAAGTTTGTATATTAGCATTTATTAGCACAAGAGAATATAGAATGAAACACAACCTGTTTTTTTTGTTGATCTTCATGACCTAAGCCAAGCAGTTAAAGATATTACAAAGACAATTAAAACAATGAGCATTTGATATAGTAACCACAGATGTTTTGTAGCGTTTTTTTCCAAACACCGTAAAAATGGGGCCTCCACAACGTCCCTTTCTGTATATGAAATATGTATTATTAATATAAGGTGTATGTGTGGGGGGCTGGGCAAATCCATTGTAGATCGTCCATGGTAGTCCAAAATTCGTGTCTTTCCCTCCTCCCGGGTACAGAGTATTCGACCTCCGAAAAAAGGATTCGTTTAGAGAAAGTTGTGACTCAGGTGGATGTCCGTGGCTGTGAAGAGCAGGCAGTGTCGATGATACCCGGTGCGGTCACCAAGGAGTTTTTTGAAGCTGAAGTGCTGCCGCAGTTGAGGGCACAGACGTCCCAAGCTGCTCCGCTTGTGGTGCCCTACTGTACTGTTGCTGGGTTTTGAGATCTATTTTTTGGAAGATTCATGATTCTCGATTTGATACATTGTGCATTCTTCTTGCACTCCATTTTCGGGGTTGAACAGGGTGCAAAACACAACAGCAACCAGGTTGGCTACCGATCTGGCATCTACGCGAAAGAACTCGTAGAGCAACACGGACTTCAGAATGTTCGCAATGGTGAGGGCGTGATCATGTGGACCTTTGATGGGAACGGATTAGTACAGCCACCTGCTGGTCCTTCTGGTTCTGCTGGGCCTGTGACTCGGTCAGAGGCGCTTGGACGCAGTGTTACCGACGATTCAGTGGCTGAGCAGGCTGCCCTGCAAAATGAAACGCGCCGTGTCCATGTCTTTGGTAAGCCCTGGGACATGGCAGCAGAAGGATATACCACAGAGTATTTCACTCCAGCAGGAGGTGCTTTTCGCTTTGTGAAGCAGAAATGTAGCAAGAGTGGCCCAAAAGCGTTCCCATGGTTCACTGAATTTTTGCTGTTTTACCTATTCTTCACTCCAGCATGTGGAGTCATGTACAATTGTGGCTGCCGCGTGGCTCTGTCGAAATTTGGACAAGTGTCAAGCTGCAACATCTACTGGCCGGACCAACCTTTGGAGCACAAGTGCCCCTGGTGCACATGTCAAGGCGTTGTTTGTATCTTTGTAGCTAGCGACACCAAGGCATTTCGCGGGGTGACTTTGCTGGATATGCTTCCGGATGGCTTCGTTGTGACTGTCTTAACAGTTTTAGTGTTGCACTTTCTCTTCAAAAAAATTGATCAATGCCTACGACCTAGGAACTTCGGAGATTCGTTCATCGCAGCGGTGAAAACAGCAATAGCTGTTTCATGGTTCGTTGTGTATTGCCTGGCTTTCGGCGCTTTGTTTTTTGCTGGCAATACATCATACCCTCACTTCTTGGGATATTCAAGAGTGTAGGCACGAGCTGTCTGACAAAGTCAAAGCTCAATTAGGAAAGGTTCCTTCGACACCAACGCGTTTGGCAACAAACAGCGCGTCTAAGGATCAACATGGACTGTTGCAGATCGAAAACTTGGTGACCTACATGAGAATTGTTTTCCTGTGGCCTTTCCATGTCATTTCTATTTGATCCTTGATGTAACATATCTGTAACGTATATAATCACATTAATCACAGTGCCCCAGATACGGCATGGCGCTGAGGTAAAGATCTCTACGGACGAAGGTTCACGACCGCCACAACTGAAGGTCTGGGCACTGGGTGGTGGGACCTGGGACATGGGGACGATGGACATCTCAACTGTGTGCTGCAGAAAGGTGTGGATGAGAAACGAGAAAAACGGTCACATATTCCATAGCAAACTAGTATCAGTAGTAAGGATTACAAGTATATTTTTGACATATTATGACAGCAACAACAATAATGATAAGACATGAGTTCAAACACGTGCTTGACTTGCGCTGCAGCCAACATGACACTACATCAAACCGACATCAAACCCTTTCCAGTCGTTGTTCAACCTCTTCCGGCACCCACATTTCATGCTCTTCACAGGCCGAATTCAAGAACCACCGCGATGGCGTCACATGCAATGGGACCCAGCTGTATATGGAGCAGTTTTGGTGATAACTTGAGCACGTCTAGTGACTAGTGACTTATTACTAGAGTTATCACCAGATTTTGCAATAGCTATCAGCTCTTTGCAAGCTCTTTGCACCTTGCAAAGATTTCTGCATACACTCCGCTGCTGGTTCAAGGTTTGGGTAGTTACGGTAGTTCTAGGGTTTAGCAACCGGGCCGGCGGGATATTGTGGGTGTATCTATGGCAAAGCATCATCCAGACCTCATCATGTGCCGCAAGCAGTGCGGTATCGCCATTGGACGCCTGTGTGAGAAGTGCGATGGCAAGTGTGTGATTTGTGATTCCTATGTGAGACCCAGTCAGTTGGCCAGAGTTTGTGATGAGTGCAACTATGGGAGCTACCAGGGCAGGTGTGTCATTTGTGGAGGTGCTGGGATTTCAGATGCTTTCTACTGCAAAGAGTGTTGCCAATGCGAGAAGGATCGCGATGGATGTCCAAAGATTGTGAATCTCGGCACTGCTCGAACTGATTTGTTCTACGAGAGAAAGAAGTATGGCTTTAAGTCGCGCTGACGTGAAGAACTGCGTAGCTGTTGTGTGCAGCACAGTCCCGCGGTAGAATTTCTGTGCAGTCGCACATGGATCCGGACGCTGGAAAAGGATGGAAATCAGCTGGCCGTGAAAGCCCAGTGGCAGTTCCAAAAGGGTAACCACTGACATCCACTGACCACATTTTTGCGCAGCACGTTGCGAGGTCTGCGCGGTTCTCCGGAGCTTCTACTTCTGGCGAGTGGAAGTACCGACATGCAGGCGCTCTTCGAGACTTCGAGCCCAACGGAAGCGGATTTTTTTTTCATGCTTTTTTCTTCGAATGTGATCGAAATGTCCAAGTTCTCAGCAATTTCTTGGACTTGGAGATTTAGACACTTAGCATGTGGAAGCAAATTCGATGTTTTCTGTTGATGGAGACAGGTGGTCCTATATGATTTGAAGACCATGAAGTTCGAGACCGCTTGGAGCCACAGGATGTCCTTGGAAGGTTGGAAGGAGGTTACCAGGTTGGAAGGGAAAGGGATACAAAGGGATACAGCGAAGATGTGTAGCCACGGTGAAGCACCTCGCTACTGAGGCGCTCTCACGCTTTCAACACGTTATTGCTGCGGGCTCAGCCAACGATCTGTCAATATGTCAGCAGCTGTTCCGCATGATGTCAGCATGCCAATCGCTGCCTTTGTCTTTTGGACAGCACTTAAAATCATCAACAACAGCACTTCATTTCCCCAAAAAACGTCAAGGTTTTTCTGAAAGCAGCAGGTTCCCCAATTTTTTGGGGCAAAAAACCGTTGGTTTTTGCGAAGAACTCCGAGATTTTCATAGATTTTCCGCATGCTCGCCGTGACCATGACATGCCATGAGTCAGGCTGCGGTGGACTTTTTGCCGAAGAGGTGTTTGCTGGTCGTGGCAGACCAGGTGCTGATCGGCGACTGGCGGGATACGGATGGTTTTTGTTTGAGAGTGAAAACACTCCTGGGGACTGTGGCACAGACATGATTTCAGATTGAAAAAAAATCGACATTTTGACATAAAATGACCCTACGAAGTCCATCTAACTCCAGCAGTTGTTTCTATTTTTGACATCCCTTGGTTTTATGTTTGTTTTGATGGCAGTGGTGATGCAGCCCGTTGGCAGTCTTATTGTGGGCTGGCAGGGCGGGCATATCTCGTTTTGGAGAATGCGGCCGCATCCGGACCAGTGGACGTGCATTTTTCACTTCAGGTCAGGCATGGGTTGAAGCCTATTACAGCCTATTGAAACGTATGAGTTCGTCTCAAAATGGAATATACAGTACACCCCAAACTGGCATTTTGCAAAGGGAAAAGGATGATCAACAATTGGATCTTGGTGTTCCTAATTTTGAGACATACATTGAAGCATATTGAAACATGTTGAAGCGAGGTATCATGGTGTTGACCTTGACAAACAATGTGGGCACCACTGTATCGTTGTTGTACTGGGTAGCAAAAGTAGTAGAATTCGAAGAAAGTGATGGTGTCCTTGTGATCTTTCGAAGGAATTTGCCCATCATCAATGGCGTCTTGCCAAGTGTCACAGAGGCGAGCCATGCTTGCTTTTGCTTGGCGTGTCGATGTGCAATCATATGGCGTATGGGTTTCAAACTCCCCAAAAAGGGCTAGCATGTCATAAAATGATAATGACCAGGTTCTATGTGGGAACATGGAATAAGCCAAAGTACTATGCCTGACAAATGGGAAGCCAAAGTACCATGACTGACTATGATAAAACATGATAAAACATGATAAAACCATATAAAACCATATAAAACATGATAAAACCATATAAATAGCCATATTTTCCCAAACTTTCTTATCCCCTATGACTGGCTACGTACCCAGCCGGGTACCGAGTATCGCCTGTCGTAGGTGCCTCCTCCCACCTTGGCGGTGCCTGTACGGGGACCTGGGGGAGCGGAGCACGATCACATGGTGAACATTTCAATTTCATATCTATATACATAAACATACACATATAATATAATACATATATATTTATATATCATGTTAATCTTCAATGGCTGCGCAATCTTGCGAAGGTGGCCTTGTGTGAAACTGTTTCCCTGATTTGGGCAGAACGATATATTTGCCTGTTTTTAAAGCCAATGCAATAAACCTTCAAATTGGGATGGTTGAAATCCCATTTGCCATTGGGTTTACCCTCTGGTAATTTAACATAGCTATTGAACATGGCCCATTTAGTTCGTTGATTTACACATTATTTTGATGGTGAATTTCCAGTTCGCAAACTCTTATTTTACCAGAAGCTATAACTTTCACCATTTTTTATAGGTGGTATCTTTACCATTCCCAGTCATGGGTGGTTTACGATTGTTTTACCTACATTAATCATCATTAGTTATCCATTAATCACCATTATTAACCATTATTAACCAATATTAACCAACATTAACCCATTAACCATGGATATTCACATGAGAAATTCGCCAGATTTTTGCAGAGTGAGGTGTGTGCTCTGCGCGTCTCAGAGGAGCAGCTCTTTCGACAGTCCGAGGTCGAAAATCTGAAATGGGTATGGGACAGCAATTTTTTGCTGCATAAAGGCCACATATACCCAGTAGTTGGTGATTATAGGGGATGATACTATTGATGTATAATTATTGGTGTATATTGATGTATATTGATGTTACTATTGATGTATATTGATGTATATTGATGTATATTGATGTATATTGATGTATATTGATGTATATTGATGTTACTATTGATGTTACTATTGATGTATATTGATGTATATTGGGGATTATCACTATGCATGGTGGGAAATCTTGTTAACCAAGCAGTATTTTATTGAATGACATTTCGGGCTTGCCGATGAGGTTTGTGCCAACATGATCAAGCTTCCAGTTTTGCAGAATGCATGAGAGGTTCCAGGAGATGTTTTTTTTAATTGTTGTGATGCTTTGCTCTATGGATAAATTTCCCATGGGATATTCTTGATCTAAAAAAAATCCAATTCTAACATAAACTCAAACAACTGATGCAAATGTCGACGCGACGTTCAGAGAATGAGTTTGAGTGCCAAGGAGCCGCAGGGCGTTTGAGCCATTCTCAACAGAGCTATGTCTCAGTGCTTGAAGTTCATTCATTTGGCTGGTACCCTCTGGTAATTTAACGTAGCTATGGAAAATCACCATTTTTGATGGGAAAACTCACTATAAATGGCCATTTTCAATAGCTATGTTAGTTTACCAGAGGGTAACAGCCAGTATCACTCCGGACTCTGATACCTGTCTTGCTCAGCCCGACGGGGCCCGTGGATTCGGTGTTTTAGCTTGGCCTTCTTTGGGTTAGCGGGGCCCGGGCCCGCCGGGCCTAAACAGGTTATAAACAGGTTTTTACACAGTAAACTTGAACAGGTGGACCATGTTTTACAAATTTGAAGGTTATAAACAGGTGATATTCATGGTCCAAAAAAAACATTTTCAGGTCTGACTACCGGTTTTTAGGAGCGACATGACATTTATCCCTGCCCTTTGACGCCCTGCCCTGCCAGGATGGCGAAGAGGAGATCATCGATCCTCCACTGATCCACACCGCTGACTCCAAAGGCGAGGGTCCCGCAGTGGCTGCTAAACGATACCCCTTGGTTGGTTGATGAGTTGGGGGATCATATATACTACCCTGAAAATATTGGGGGATTATAATAATCTACCGTTCATAGGGGATTATAATAATTAGTAGTTATTGGGGATTATAAATTATAATAATCTAAGAACGGGGAATCCCTAGAAAAACTATAAGCATTTCGCTTCGTACTTTGCCATGCCAGGTGTCTTGCGTGTTTGGACAGTCTCAGCAATGCACTTTGGCGATCGAGAGGATTTTTCTGACTGGACGAAAGGGCTGAAAGGGAACATGTAGAAAAGCCAAACACCTTGTGCAGGTGGACCAGCGTATCGCTATGTCGCTATGTCAGTCATGTATATTCATGTACATTATGTATCATTATGTTATACAATATATGTCTAGAGCGCTGTTTGCTTTTGAACATGCTCCTTTCTTCCCCAATGCTTGGCGCCCAGCATATGAGTACTAGTAGAGTTTTACAATTTCATTAGCTGCTTCTTTTTCTCGATGCATGCAACGTTTGAAGCAGTTACATGACGTGCGACATTACCTTATTCTCAATCCATTCACAAATCTTTGGGAGCTTGACATCTTCTGATAGAGAAAAAACACACTCCACATAGCATCAGATTTCCACTTGGAGGTCTGCTACCGCTGACAGTGGCTGAGGTGTAAGAAACGCGGGGTCCATGCCCTGGATGTGAAGGATCTTTTCGAACAACAGCGGAGTGGCAAAATGACCAGCCCAACGCGTGGCAAAACCGTGCCATGGCAACACTGCAGTTCGGTGCTGGTTGGAAGCCGACTAAACCAATTTTGGGGCACAATTTTGTGGCACCAAATCACTTATGCAATAATGGTCTAATGGTCATTAAGATGAGGGTTTTTGCCATGTTTTTGCGACACGTTTTTCAGACAAGTCAGACCGGAAAACGTCACATCCGTCACCTTGACAGGGAAGTACATTGAAGTTCTGGGCCGAATTACAACTAGCCAATGCCGCATGATTTTTAGCTTTTATATGGTGGTTTACAAAGTCATGGGGGTACCCCTTTATCGCTGGATGGTTGATTGTTATGGAAAATCCTATCAATGGATGATTCAATGGATGATAACTGGGGGTACCCCTATTATTGTTGGTCATTCCAAAATTATCCAAGCCAAGGTTCGTGGTCAGAGGAGATGCTGCTTGTCGAAGGGTGGTTGGAACGGGGCCCTCAAGACATTTGCTGTCTTGTTCGAAGCACTCGGTATCTTTGTGAAATTTCTGAAAGTCGAAAGTTTCTGTATTGGCCATATTGCCCACCTCTACCAGACTCAGTGAGTTCCAATATGAATTTCTCGTATTTTTGTTCCTGGTATTTCTACAGTGGAAATCTACACATCGCCGTCTCCGCAGGACCGCGGCAACGCGTGGAACCAGTCCAGGGTGCCTCGGAAGTTTCCAACAAGTTATGGGGGTACCCCTAGGCCCTAGTTATCATCCATTGATTCATAGGATTTTCCAGGACAAATCAACCATGCAGCTATTGGGGGTACCACCATTTATGGACAAATTCTTGGATGTGGCTTAGAATTTAGAATGATTCTCCAAATTCACCGCACTGCAGTCACTGTTGGGTTTCAATCTCTGGGTGCTCAGTTTTCTGCAACTAAGGACTTCCTCCCCTCGCTTGGGGAAAGCGCTGTCACCGCAGAATTCGTTTGGGATACCCAGGGAGAAGTTGTCAGAAGTTGTCGCCCACGGTCAGCTCAAAACGTCCTGGATGCTTTTCTTCAAGAAAAAGCTTAAGTGGTGTATACAGATGGGGATTGTGCCTATTGCTGGAAGAAAACTGATACCGAACAACACAAATTTTGCTTCCTTGTCTTCAGTCAGACATAGCTTTACCAGACCTGAAATGGAAAATCACGCTTGCCTAGCTTTGCAGGACAGCCTATATATATATGCTATATGCATATCATGACTTTGAGAGTCCGCAGTCCACTATGTGTGGCTGGCTGTTTGCCATGCTGGACCTCGCGCCTAGGATTGGGGCAGCCTTCTTGACAGGCACATCACTGAGTCAACTAACACAGATTAACACAGTATGGTTTTAGCAAAAAAAAGGCTGACAGGCTTATGGTATAACTATGGTATAACTATATGGTATATGTCACTATAATTAACTATATATGGTTTATAAGTAGATGAATTCTAACTTCGTGTTTTCATGTGTTCCCTAGGATCCCCAGCGATCAAAAGTCGGCGAGTCGGAATGGGCGACTGTGTTGCTCGCGATGAATTGCACTAAGATCGTTGGCGATCTTTGGCGACTCTAGGGATCAAAACTTGTCATTCACAAATGGTGGTTTCCTAAAGTAGGGGTACCCCGGGTACCCCAATAGCTGCATGCTTGATTTCATGGAACATCCTATAATTCAATGGATGATAATTGGGGGTACCCACATAACTTGTTGGAAACCTAGAAATATTCAGAAGGGTTTCAGCCCACCACTCTACAGATTTCACAGTCAATCCCGTGGTCGTCAATTCGCTGGCAAGGTTTAGACTTGGAGTCAGAGAACGACATCGCCAGATCGCTAGATCATCAAGATCCAACTCGCTCCTCTGCAGACATCAGAAAATCAATGAAAATCAGAAGGTCTTTGATTTTGTTTTTCCAGGTGTTGGATTTGATTTCTTGATGTTTTTTTTTTTTCCCGGTTTGTGGTTGGAGGAGATTTTGCATTGCTGGAACTGCTGGCACAAATGACGTTTTTTTGGGACGGTGATGATGCCCAAGGGATGTGAAAGGTGGACGACATGAAATCACTGGGCAAAATGTGTTGACTTCCAGCTTGAGTCTTTCCAATTGATTTGACTGATACCAGCTGCAACATTGTTATGTTAGTATCATATTGTTTGGTAATATGAAACAACATCATGTGGTTAAAACAAAACATATTAGTGATTGGTGGTTTGGAACATTTTTTTTCCATATATTGGGAATAATCATCCCAACTGACTTTCATATTTTTCAGAGGGGTTGAAACCACCAACCAGATTAGTATCTTACTGAAAACCTCAACTTCTCGACTTCTCAATACATGACCCACCTGCACCGGCACTAGCGACAGCGGCGAGGCAGTCAGGCTGTATCCGTGGCCCAGAGTGACACAGAGGCCCGTAGTGCCAGGGCTGTGAAACGATACCCTGACCAAAAACACCAACGGTTGGCCCGAAAGCGAGTAGGTGTTTTTGGGTACTCAGATGTGTTATGTAGTTGTATGATTTGCAGACGCCAAAGACTTACATGAATATGTTCATGAGAATGTTATTTGTCATGTGAATATGTTCATTACGTGTAGATCTCAAGATAAGAAAATGTGAAGATGTCAGGCTTTTAGTTGCAAGAGACAGACAAGGCATGCTGTATAGAAGATGTGAAAAATACAAGCATACAGAGAAGCTGATAGGCTCTCAAACACAGAAACACGCAGAGACACATGTTTGCACAAATATACGCACAGACACACACACACAGAAACACACACACAAACACAAACCCACACACACACACACAGAAGCTTTCACACAGAGAAGCTTTCACACAGAGAAGCTTTTACACACAAAAGCTTTTACACACAGAAGCTTTCACGCAGAAGTTTTTGCACACAGGCGCTTTTACGCACAGAAGCTTTTACACAGAAGTTTTTTTTCCGAAACACTAAGACGCTTTTACACACAGACGCTTTTACACACAGAAGCTTTTACACACAGACGCTTTTACACACAGAAGTTTTGACACACAGACGGTTTTACACGCAGAAGCTTTTGCGCACAGACGCTTTTACACACAAAAGTTCTTTTGCACAGAAGCTTTTGCACACAAAAGTTTGAACACACAGAAGCTTTTACACAGAAGCTTTTACGCACAGACACTTTTACACACAGAGGCTTTTACGCACAGAAGCTTTTACGCACAGAAGCTTTTACACACAGATGCTTTTACACACAGAAGCTTTTACGCAGACGCTTTTACACACAGACGCTGTTACACACAGAAGCTTTTACACAGAACCTTTTGCGCATACAAGCTTTTACACACAGGCGCTTTTACGCACAGACGCTTTTCCACACAGAAGCTTTTACACACAGATGCTTTTACGCACAGAAGCTTTTACCCTCGGACGCTTTACGCACACAGATGCTTTTACACACAGATGCTTTTACGCACAGAAGCTTTTACACTCAGACGCTTTACACACACAGATGCTTTTACACACAGAAGCTTCAACACACATGACCTTTTACACACAGATACTTTTGCACACAGACGCTTTTAAGCACAGACGCTTTTACATATAGACGCTTTTACGCACAGAAGCTTTTTCGCAGAGACACTTTTACACACAGACGCTTTTACACACAGACGCTTTTACACACAGAAGCTTTTACACACGGAAGCTTTTACACACAGACACTTTTACCCACAGACAATTTTACACACAGACGCTTTTACACACAGACGCTTTTACACACAGAGGCTTTTACACACAGAAGCTCTTTACACACAGACGCTTTTACACAGACGCTTCAAGATCTTAATTTTTCGTCAGTTTTTGACACTTGGACCTCTTTTCGTGCGAAACGGTTGCTGCCGGACCAACCAAAGTCGCAAAAAGCCATCAGTTTTTGACACTCGAACCTCATTTCCTGCGGAAGGGTGGCCATATCGTGGCACCTGGCCTGCACTGCCTGCGGCCTTGAAGGAGAAACGAACAAGAAGGGGAGAGACCGTGACAGAGGGCAAGAGAGACAGAGACAGAGAGAGAGAGAGAGGTGTGAAGATGTGTGAAGATGTGAAGATGTGAAGATAAGAAGAAGATTTGAAGATGTGAAGATGTGAAGATAAGAAGAAGATGTGAAGATGAGAAAATGAGAAGATAAAGATGTGAAGATGTGAAAATGAAGATGTGAAGATGTGAAGATGTGAAGATGTGAAGATAAGAAGAAGATGTGAAGATGTGAAGATGTGAAGATGTGAAGATGTGAAGATGTGAAGATAAGAAGAAGATGTGAAGATGTGAAGATGTGAAGATGTGAAGGTGTGAAGGTGTGAAGATAAGAAGACGATGTGAAGATGTGAAGATGTGAAGATGTGAAGATAAGAAGAAGATGTGAAGATGTGAAGATGTGAAGATGTGAAGATGAGAAAATGAGAAGATAAAGATGTGAAGATGTGAAGAAGAGAAGATGTGAAGATGTGAAGATGTGAAGATGTGAAGATGTGAAGATAAGAAGAAGATGTGAAGATGTGAAGATGAGAAGATGTGAAGATAAGAAGAAGATGTGAAGATGTGAAGATGTGAAGATGGGAAGATGTGAAAATGAGAAGATGAAGATGTGAAGATGTGAAGATGTGAAGATGTGAAGATGTGAAGAAGAGAAGATGTGAAGAAGATGTGAAGATGTGAAGATGTGAAAATGTGAAGATGTGAAGATAAGAAAAAGATGTGAAGGTGTGAAGATGCGAAGATGTGAAGATAAGAAGAAGATGTGAAGATGTGAAGATGTGAAAATGTGAAGATGTGAAGATGTGAAAATGAGAAGATGAAGATGTGAAGATGTGAAGATGTGAAGATGTGAAAACGAGAAGATGAAGATGTGAAGATGTGAAGATGTGAAAATGAAGATGTGAAGATGTGAAGATGTGAAGATGTGAAGCTGAGAAGATGAGAAAATGAGAAGATGAAGATGTGAAGATGTGAAGATGTGAAGATGTGAAGATGTGAAGATGTGAAAATGAGAAGCTGAAGATGTGAAGATGTGAAGATGTGAAAACGAGAAGATGAAGATGTGAAGATGTGAAGATGTGAAAATGAAGATGTGAAGATGTGAAGATGTGAAGATGTGAAGATGAGAAAATGAGAAGATAAAGATGTGAAGATGTGAAGAAGAGAAGATGTGAAGATGTGAAGATAAGAAGAAGATGTGAATATGTGAAGATGTGAAAATGTGAAGATAAGAAGAAGATGTGAAGATGTGAAGATAAGAAGAAGATGTGGAGATGTGAAGATGTGAAGGTGTGAAGGTGTGAAGATAAGAAGACGATGTGAAGATGTGAAGATGTGAAGATGTGAAGATGTGAAGATGTGAAGATGTGAAGATGTGAAGATAAGAAGAAGATGTGAAGATGTGAAGATGTGAAGAAAAGAAGATGTGAAGATAAGAAGATGTGAAGATGTGAGGATAAGAAGAAGATGTGAAGATAAGAAGAGGATGTGAAGATGTGAAGATGTGAAGGTGTGAAGATGAAGATGTGAAGATGTGAAGATGTGAAGATGTGAAGATGTGAAGAAGAGAAGATGTGAAGATGTGAAGATAAGAAGAAGAGAAGATGTGAAGATGTGAAAATGTGAAGATAAGAAGAAGATGTGAAGATGTGAAGATGTGAAGATAAGAAGATGTGAAGATGTGAAGATGTCAAGATAAGAAGAAGATGTGAAGATGTCAAGATGAGAAGATGTGAAGATGTGATGATGTGAGTATGTGAAGGTAAGAAGATGTGAAGATGTGAAGGTGTGAGTTTGTGAAGATGTGAAGATGTGAGTATGTGAAAATGTAAGGATGTGAAGGTGAACATGTGAAACTGTATAGCAGACCTCCACTTTTAGAAGAACCCTTCGCTCAGACGCTCTCGGGAAAATATACAACATATACAACTATACAATATTTTCATAGATAGCAAAGACCAAGTGTACATCATATAATCATATACAATATGTTCATGACATGTGATATGATCTGGACATGACATTTTGGATGTTTTTGGGACTCTTTCCTTCAACGTAGTGCCGTCGGCCCTCAGGTTCAGCTACTCTTCGAGGAAGAGGGTCATGATGATGCCGGCATCATCAGCATGTGCGCCACAGGGTCCAGTGGCCAATGCAACCGAAAGATGTCACCATTGTTTGTATTTACCCTGCAGCAAGAGTGGACCTGATAGATTGGTACCGTAGTACTGTAGTGTGGTACTATCAGGTCTTGTTTCTGTTGACCGCAGCTTGGCACGGTCCTGAAGGTACCTAACAGAGGAACCAAATGCGCTGATGACCACAGGGCTCGACCGACGTGTCAGGACGTGGAGTTCGCAACTGGATCGTACGGGCGCCTGGTTGACGATGAATATTGCGACCGCAGAAAAAACCATGAGAAAAAACCAGATTCGGGGGTTCCATAAATGGGAATACCCCAAGATCGTTGGTTTATAATGGAAAATCCTTGGGGGTACTTTCCATTTCAGGAAACGTCTAGATGATGAAGATTTGGATGCTCCAGTCATAAGTCGTCGCTTATGTTGGCCAATCGTGACATATGCCTCGCTGCACCTGTTGGATCTACCAGAAGCGACGCACACAGGATTCCTCAACTCGTTTTTATATTCAAGTCTGAAACAAACAAACAAATATTATACATATCAACATGTAATTACTGTATATCTACTTATTTCACGGTGGGTCACAGCATTTCCAAAATATTTCACAGCGGTATAGTTTTAGAGCCAAGTTTGGTTCGCTTCACAAAAACCACTGGGTTCAGAGGTGGTCCTTCCCCCTGAAGGCCTTGGCACGCTGATGCAAAGCCTCCCGGCGAAACTGGGGAAGCTTACCAGCCAGCACTCGCAAAGGGTGGTTGAACTGTTGAATTTATGAGTTGCTGCACTCCCTGAACCAAAAAGGTTTGGGATCCCCACCATTTCAAACTGACAGAAGACCTGAACGGTGGACTCTCAATTTGAAAGCTTAAAAAGAAGGCTATGGAAAATCCACACGATAAAGACATGGGCAGCAGGGTCCGTGGTTTTTGGAGGTTTTTGCATGGACCAGTTTCATCCAGTTTCCATCGCAGCTTTCCTGGGTCGGAAAGGCCAAGACCGACACTTTAAGTTTCCCTTCGACCCACAAGCAGCGCAAGAGGCCTGGGGGATGTCGTCTGGATGGATGTCGGACCCAGAAGTGTTCCAACTGGTCCAGGTGCGGCTCCAGGCCGCAGCTGAGCTACTGGAATCTTGGCCAATGGCGTTTTGGAGATTGGGGAAATGCTGTAGGAAATGCTGTTGTTTTTTTTTAAATGATGAAAAACAATGGGTGGAAAATGCGGTGAAAATCTCCAAAACAAATAGCAAAACCAACAAAGAAAGCGAGGACAAGAAGCGGAATGGACTGGAGTTCTTTTGAAGTCTGGGTGAGTGGATGCCACAGGGTAGCTTGGACAAAGGTTGATCTCTTGAAAAAGACCGCAACATCTGAGGAATACTTGGCGCCTGAGAATCGACTTCGGCTTCCGCCTATTCCTGGTGCATCGTCAAGGACGCTGGGGAGCGATAGAACGCAATCATCAGACACTCGTTGAAGTGGCGGAACCAACGTAACTAGGGAAGAAACGCAACGAAAATTGCTGTGTGCGAAGAACATGTTGCAACACATATTTTGGGAAGCATTAACGCATTCGCATATTTACTACAGACAGATGCAAGTCTTCAAAATGATGGTTGCCGCAAATTCAAACAGAAATACACTTCACAGTGAGTCGCACAACATGACAGCCGCAACGATGTTCGATCAGTTTGATCTGGATGTTTTTTCTTAAATGGGTATGGATCAATACCTTTTTTGATACCATTTTTAGGGGAATGAACATCCATAAATCCCAGCTATTTTGATGTGAACTACAGGGGTACAAGGTTTTGACACACTGCCAAATTTGTGTTGTGATAGGAGTGCACATGACATGCTCTTGTCCCTCAGCAGTGGAAAGACCAAGCCGACGAAGAAGAAGGACCGGATGGGGTGTCCTGCCCAACAAATCAGTTAGGGCCGGCGAGTGCAGCTGAAAAAGTGGAAAACCATGGAAAGCCAGTCCTTCCCGCCTCTATGTATCTATACATATATATATAGATATTATATATATATGTACACATTTGCCTGTCTGTCTGATTTAAAAATACTGACATGCATTTACAGTGTATAGACGTGCATAGACGTTGTCATTCCAGTTGTTGACTCCTCATCTTGACTTCGCTGGGATCTCGAGTGCAGGATGCAGAAAAAGCCTGGCGGGTCACTGCTGAGCAGGTGGGACCGTTGGTTCGGACCATCGGACCATCGCCTGGCGATTGGATATGGTCATTGTGTCAGTCGTCGCCATCATTGATCAATCCCATGGGCAAGTTGTGTTTTGAAGTGGTGAGCTTGCAGGTGATGCAAGCACCAGAAGATGTCGAGGAGGATGACTTCCGCATGCTCTTCGAACAGATGGAACGTCTGAAGCTCAAATCGACAACAGACGCGCGCAGAGACACATAGGCGTTTACCATAGACGTAGCTTGAGGTGGCAGCATGGCAGGCTATCCCCTGGAGTCGAAGGTGCTCTGGCTGTGGATGGAACGTTGGCTAGAGACATGTGAAAAACATGTTCCAGATGTTGGCTTGAGTCTGCAGCTGATATCAGCTGATCTGTCTTGAGGATGCCTTGGTTCTTCAAGTCAAGAGTGCACACGGAAGAACTTTATCCTGAAGCTAAACCCACATCCCTAAACATCCCCATACCAAACCGTGATCTCTAGAATTCTTGAAGAATTTGATTCATTTTGTCAGACTTTACTTTATCTAACAACATTTAATCAATGGGATTTCCCTTACTTAGGCCTTACATAGGACTTATATATGATAGGTGCCTCCAATTTGGGTTCCTGGAATGGCCATCGGCGAGAGGAGCGACTGGTGAAGATTTCCAAGGCGCTTCAGGCGAAGCAGATGGTGCACCGTGCCAACGCCCTGTCCAAGGAGCGCTTCAATGCGTTGAACGCGTTGAATTTTGGATAGATGACTTGGATCCGGAGCTGATGATGAGCGGATGAGATATATTGAATTGAGATATTGGATGATTGGATAATATGGGGATGGGCATCTTTTCAAATCTTTTTTTTTGGTTTTTGAACTGAAGCCCCACAGCCTTGAAGGTAAGTGACATCGGGCATCCCGCCTTTTGGAGTTTCCAGACTTCCTGCGCTCGACAGGAAGAAGCCTTTGCAGCCGAGCGTTTGGCACATGCTATGGTGGAATACTCGGTCACATTTGTAGATTTGCACATCGACAGCACAAGTGTTACAGTGTAGGGATAAAATGGGATAAATTCACATTCTTCAAGGATATCATGATATCTACCCTCTGGTAGTTTAACATAGCTATGGAAAATCACCACTTTTAATAGGTAAATCCACTATAAATGGTCCATTTTCAATAGTTATGTTAGTTTACCAGAGGGTAAGAGGTAGTATCCAATATCTATGAACGGGATGAATTTGGCCTCCAAAATTCTGTCGGTGAGTCCGGCATCTTCTGCCCTGAGGCGGCCTTGGGGGGTGACGACTATGGCACATACGCAGCCATGGCCAGCTCATTGAAAGTGAGGCGACCGGGGTGGGGGGCCCGGCTCAACGAACGCCCCAGGGATCCCGGGAATTATTCACAACTTTCGGATGCAACTTTTTCAACAGTTCATGAAAGGTAGCTCCTGCGGATCCTGTGGGGCCTTGAGTTTTACTATGTTTTACTTGACCGAGTAAAGGGCCTCGGACCTCTTTCTGGCTGTGAACATTCACGACATTGCCATTTGTACACCCCGCTTGCTCTTCACGCTGGGCATCCATCTTAGAGGCAGGCATATGCCATTTGAAGATGTGGAGGATCTAGTCAGAATAATTTGAGTGAGTTGATGGCACAGAGCAAAGCTGTGGAACTAGACTACTAGGCACATGTTGATGATTGAACAATTGGAACATTTTTGATGATTGGAAGGTGCGTGTGTTGTGCTGTGCCAGGTAATGGCCGAAGGTCGAGCCGGTTGACCGGCTCTCCAGCAACTCCACAGGTGTTGTTTCACGCCAAGCATTTTTTTTGTTTCACGCCAACCAAACCTATGGAACTCTCAGAAATGTTCAGCTGTCTGCAGGGCCATGAGACATCCACAGGGGAGGATAGGGGGCATGTCCAGTTACAGTACCTTTTATCAGGGCTACTGACCCCTGTGGATCCAGTGAACACTTCCAAACATACGGACAGTGGTTGGGATGGCTGTCAGAGAGGTCGGGATATCTGGAGGTGAAGGAGTAGATCCAAACAGAAACGATCTTGCATATGGGGGGTTCCTAAAATGGGGGTACCCCAATAGCTGGATGGTTTAAAACGGAAACACATATTAGAATGGATGATTGGGAGTACCCCCATTTTAGGAAACCACCATATTTTGATCTTGCCAGCGTTGTTTGAACGTTGATGCTCTTGGCTACGGTGGACAGTGCAGTTTTCAAGCCCTTGGCCTCTCTGCAGCCGTTGTGGCAGAAAACAAGAAATTCAGTGGCTGGTATCTCATGAATTCTCATGGCATGTCATGAATGTGTAAAAAAATGGTTGCTCCGCAGCATGGCAGTCTCTGATTTGTTTTTGTTGACACTATATTCACTTCTTGAACGGCACATTCTTGAAAACTATAAAAGCCTAACATTCTATTCTATGAATTCTATGATTTCTATGTATTCTATGTCACATTCAAGTCACAGCTTGCCCACATCCAAACTGATGTGACTATTGACGATAGGAATCTGTCGGAGTCGAGACTGATCCATGGCTGCCATGGCTGACCTGCCGGAGGACCTGTCCTCCCTGTTGCTCGATCGATCGATGGGGGGCCTCCTCGCAATCTTTTCTCGCCAGCTGTGGTTTTGAGAAGATCAGAACATGCAAATAGATATTAAATGATGTATATATATATAATACATATATTATACATATATTCGAAGGAAGTTTAGAAGTCAAACTTCCGACAATATGGACAGATGAAAAGCAGAGCAGGGAAGAGGCAGAGAGAAGAGAAAGATTAGAAGAAAGAAGATTAGAAGAGAAAGAGTCAGAAGAAA
>Ga0126342_10006591_pt1 | contig 20615 bp, 21 predicted proteins | sample Cyp1metagenome_FD_92528 | JGI IMG/M metagenome (GOLD analysis project Ga0126342, IMG submission 92528) | Coral microbial communities from Lord Howe Island, Old Settlement Bay, Australia - Cyphastrea 1 metagenome | ecosystem: Host-associated > Invertebrates > Cnidaria > Coral ...
ACATATGGAGTGTCAAGTATAGTATGTCAAGTCTCCTGCACATTCCTTCCCTCTCCCCACGGATTCCAAAACGGCACTCAATATAGCCTCGCACTGCCGCCTCCTCCACCAACCCCCGCCGAACCTCCCATCCTCTCCACTCTCGTCTCCCCGTTCCAACTAGTTCCTGGCTTTCGTCCCCTCTTCTCAGGTAAATACAAGTTGAGTGTGTATATACATACATACAATGTATATATGGCATATTGATATGTAAATATACAAGTTTAATATATATATATATGTATATATATATATATATCTAATGTACAATTGTAATATGTCAATATACAATGGATATATGTGTATAGTGTGAAAATATAAAATGAACATATATAAGTCGAATGTAAATATAACATGTGTATATTTAATCATCTTTCATGTATATATATTTATAATATATATATATATATCATAAAATGTACAATACTATTTAATTAAATATATTTATATGTCTATATAAAATCATTCTATATAGATTTATTTCTATAATGTATATTTAGAGAATCGTATATATGTAATACACACATACACACACACACATATATATATATATATACGCACTGTACACCGTTTTTCGAATGGGGTTGCAACCCCGCACAAGAATCATATGATTGCCTCAGAAAACTCAGAGTTGTTTTAATTCCTTCAACGTTCTGCGTTTTTGGCCCTGGTGCTAAAGAAATAACTTTTGACTTCCTTGCGAAAGATGAACATGCAACACCTGGTTGAGTCAACATGGCCATTCTTTGCAAAGTATGCCGTGTTTCCCGACAATATTCTTTGTAGAGCTTCGGGCACCGGTGATGCCACAAGGACATAGGGGTTGTTGTTGTGGTTGTGCTTGTGGTTGTGGTTGTTGTTGTTGTTGCTGGTGTTGTTGTTGTTGTTGCTGGTGTTGTTGTTGGTGGTGGTGGTGACCCTGCCGGTGCACCAACAACACTGTGTTTGCAGCATGTTCTTGGCGCACGCGCGCGGGTGATGTGGTAGTCCAAACAGTGAGCGGGTTGACCATCGTAACACTTGGTCTTTTTAAACAATTTTTCGTTGAACATTTTTAGGTGCTCTAAAATCGTCGTGCAGTTGGCGTTTTCCCGCGAGCGTTTTTGGACTTGGTACCCAAAACCATTGTTTTAAATGTTTTTTTTACAGCTGCCTCCCAAACCACCAGAACACCGGTATTTACGCAGTTTTGAGCATGTTGCTAGCAATAATTGACTGCAGAAACGTTGTGAATGACGATATTTTTACTACTTTCGCATCTCCAACAAATTATCCAAAATCGTTAAAACAAAATTCCGAAATTGACCTTCGGAAGCGGCTTATGAGCAGTTTCGTTCTTTTACCTCCCCGGCGCTTTCCACAACCTCATTCCCCCACCAAGGCCCTGAAAGATTTTGGGAAAGGTCAGCCGCAGGGGCGCCCCCAGGTAACTAAAGCTAGCTGATGACTATGACTATAACCAACATACGGCATGGCCGGATTTAAGAGCTGCCGCCCTGCAGGCTGGTTTACGGGGTTGCTGCTGTTCATGTGGCGTATGATTCACTTGCAAATGATTTAATACATCGTAAGACGGCGATGGAAAATGATGATGCAGCAAGAAAATGAAAATGTGTTTTGGGAACATGTTGCAACCCTAATAACTTCGTTCCTACGAAGTGGCGCTCCACAAGATTTCGTCTAACGTTTGCTTCCTTTGCCAACTCCAAGAAGTGGAAAAACACAGCCTGCGACACGCTGACATAGCAGGCGTGCTGGTGGATCAGGGTCTATGGAAAAAAACACTTAAAACACTTAAAAAAGAACCTCACCGTCACGCATGCCATGTGGAAACACAACGAAGGGTGGATAGCTGCTTCTGTGATGCGCTCCCCCTGCTGCACACTGGGGTCGGCGGATTTTGTTCCCTTTTGTTTGCAACAGCTTGCACGTTGTGACTTATTACATTTTCTTGCATGACCATTGTGGAGGTGCTTAGTTTCTAAGGCCATCAATCATGTTTGCTCTGGTGACGGTCTTCCAGCCCGCTCTACAGACCTGGCTTTGCCGTTACTGGAAATGATGGGAGTTTGAACGTTTCTTTCATTTTTTTTTTGTCGCTTCTTCCGGGCGCATTCCCAAAATCCCAAACACAAGCTTCAAAACATTCTAAAACATTCCACGTGGACATGGCCTTTCTCTTAGGGCTACAAACCTGGCCCTAGCGTGGTTGGATGTGGCTGGCCGGTTTCCAAGTATGGAAAGCGTCATGGTTTCGGTTGCGGCAAGGGCAGATGACCGTCATCAAGGCGTTGATCTGAGGCCTGAAGCGAAAGACAACAACCTTCCTTGAGTTCATTGGAGCAGTGCTGGGACCTCAAAGTGAAGAAACTTCATGAATTTCTTCGAGTTTCCCTGATCATCCTTCTTAAAAAAAGGCATCTTTCCGTCCTGCCAGACTGGCATTCGAAGTACCCATCTTGCATGAAAGCCGCCAGATGAGATGCTGCTTTCTTCAGGCCACCTTTCCTCACATGCTTTTGCATGGTCGGACACTCAGCTGCTACAAACGCCAGGACTGCGCAAGAATCGAGGAATGTTATCCATTTCCTTCTGTGCAGATGGATGTTGTGTGATTCCAAGATACTAAGTTGTGGGCGAGGCATTCGGACCATGCGTCCATGTAATTCCATATGTATATATATACATAGATATGTATGTAGATGTATGTATGTATATATATATATATTCATATTCATGTACACATACACATATATGATACGTGTACACATACATTGTATATATAAACACTTGTGTTGTTTGAGTGTTATTTCTTTTGAGAAATGTCTGGAGAGACTTTTGAAAGATCATTTTGTGCCTGGGTTTGCTGGATGCGGCTTGGCCGCATTATATATTATATACGCATTGTTTGGAATTATTCTTACATTAGATATACACAATTTATGCATATTTTTTTTCATTGTCTCTAGATAAATTATACATCATATACACATTTATTTTCATTAGATATACATTGGAGATAGATACATTCTATTTGCATTAGGTATACATTATACATACATCAATTACATTACATATGCATTAGAAATGTATTATTATTTGTAATACTTACACATTTCTTTTTTCGTATATATATATATGAATAGATACTATATATATATAGATACTATATACATGTATGTACATTATATTTACATTAGATTTACATTTTATTTGCATTAGATATACATTAAATATACAGTCTATTTATACTAGGTATACATTACTTATACCTTATAAGTACATTACATGTACATTACAAATTGATTACATATACATTGTAAATACATTTTCTTTACATAATAGATACATAATATATACCTACCATATACATATCATATAGTTAGTAGGGGGTGATCCCCTGTTTTTTGTTGTATAACCCCACCGCCCCCCAGCATACAAAAAAACAACACAGACGCCTCACCAGAGGTTCGCGAGGCATTCGCGACAACACCAAGAACAAAAAACAAAGCAACATCAGCACACAACACCAGCATACAAAAATCATAACAAATAAACCAAAAAGGAAAAACAAAGCAACCCCAACAATGACAAAAAACAACACAGACAACACCACCACACAAAAAAACAACACAGCCAACACCAAGAACAAAAAACTTAGCAACATCAGCACACAACACAGCATACAAAAATCATAACAAATAAAACAAAAAGAAAAAACAAAGCAACACCACACATCCAAACATATACAAAAAACAACACAGCCAACACCAAGAACAAAAAACTTAGCAACATCAGCACACCACACCAGCATACAAAAATCATAACAAATAAAACAAAAAGAAAAAACAAAGCAACACCAACAAACAAAAAACAATCAAAGCAAAGAACAATATAAAAAACAAAGCAACAAACAAAAACAGACAAACCCCTACCCTTTAATAATCCCATCTTACAAATCCATAATTCTAATAATGATATTATTAAAATTATGCTTTTTAAACGTCCTCAATAATTATTAATCTAAAATGAAATGCTTGTATGCCTATCATATTATTTTTGTCTTGGTCTTCTTCTATATCAGTCTTTATTTCTTCAACTGCTTTGCATAATACTTCATCCATATTATCTTCGTTTATATATTCATCAAAGTCATTCAGAAAGTAAATGTCTCTAAAACTAAATTCGTTTTCATCATATTCTCTATCTGAAAGTTTTGCTACTACTTGAACTTGAATATCAAGTTTAACTTTGTAATCTAAATTATCTTCTACTTCAAAAATCAAGGATAGTAATTCTTCTCGTTCGTGTCTTACGATATCTTCTATGCATTTTAAACTAAATGACACTTCCTCTCTCATTATACAGTATTCCTTTATATTTATCCGTTTTCTATGTTCTCTATGTGTTGTTATTTTTGGACCAAGTCTTGCAATTTTATATTTGTTTTGTATTCTCTTTAATGCTTCACTAGGTTCTCCGTGAGTATAGCGCACAATATTTTTCAACACCTCAGTAGGTAAATCTTTGATAATCTCCATATATCCCTACTATATATACATAATATCTCTTTAAGTATTTTAAGACATTTTAGATCTTTAAAAGTTCGTGACGAAGCAACGGTCTGGGATAATCTGTAAGTGTATAATAAGTCTGTCCTAACTTCTCGTTGATTGCCTCCACTGTATATTCACCTTTCAAAAAATTACTTGTCCTTTCTTTCTCTGTAATTGCTTTCTTTCTCTTAATCTTCACTTTACTTCCAATCTCCAACTCAGGATATATCCTTTCCTTTTTTGCTTTTGATGCTACATTAACCATTGCTTTAAATTCATTCTCTTTCTTCATTGCTTGTTTCGGTGTCATTTGAGTCGCGGAGTGCTTCATTTTGTCATTGTATGTCAGCATAATTTCTAAAATATAGTCTATCCACTGTATGTTCTCTTTTCCTTTCTTCTCATCTGCCTCTACTCTTTTAAAAAGCATATCTTTGAATGTGCGTATAAATCTTTCAGCAAAAGCAGGATGTCCTCTTGTTCTGTATAAGTCAATATTCTCACCTTCAACATAGTCTTTGAAATCACTTCCTGCTATTGCCCTTTCATCATCCGTATAAATCATCTTTGGTTTCTTACCCATTTTTCCCAATGCCTTTTTTGTTGCTTCAATGACATCAGGTTCGTTTTTGCTTTCAATTGGAATGACAACGGCATACTTGCTTAGAACATCAATACACACTAACCCTCCCCGAAACTTTTGTTCTTCATCAAAATCATACATACCCATAAAAAACAAATCAGTCTGATATGTGTAATGATTATGTGGTGCTACAAAACTATTCATTCCTCTTTGCTTCTTTTTTATCTCAACATTTTTTCTAATAAACTCATCAACATCTTTCATAGTAATTGTTTTATCTTTCTCTCTGGCATCTTTCAGGGTATTGGATTTGGATTGAAACCCCGCTCTATCAAAATATATATAACTGATAATTTTTTGCTTACTATCACTCATATATTTATAATGATATTTTATTTGAAAAAGCGCAGTTGCACGAGGTGCAAAAACCAATACAATTACTTTTGTAATGGCTTAATCCAGAATCCACCCTTTGACAGGTTATATTAGATACAATCTTATCATTTTCAAAATCTACTGTCAAAGGTTCATTACAATTCTGGCAGGTCTCATTCATCATTTTCATTAGATATTTTATATCAACATAGTAATCACTTTCTATCTCCCTACCTGCTTTCTGGTCTTGTTCTTTATAACTCATCACTTTATTTCTAAAATATGTCTCTACTTTCATCTTACTCATATTATTATTATCAGTGTCATATTTGTAAAACTTAACCCTGTTCAAATCAGTGCTTCTCGTGATTGAAGTCCAATACCAGTTAGGACAGCAACACCATAAACTCCAATCGTAAATTACTATATCGCCATCTACGCTACACCCTTGTTTTGAGTGAGTGGTATAGCAGTAGGCATATATGAAGTTCTTTTGTAATAATTTTCTCACTATGCCTTGTTCTTCTCCTGTTCCAACATTCTTTAATATAAACTTATCACCATCAATACTTACAATTTCATATTTAATATTCACATTAAATTTCTTGCCATTTGTTTTAGTATATTTTCTACATATCAAGAATTCACCCTGAATATATTCATCCTTAATACCTTTCATATCCCTAACTTTCTTACTCACCTTCTTACACGTGTTATTTGTATATGCTATGTTGTTTTCACAAATTTCAGTCCCCTCACTCCATCCGAAATACTTCTCAATGACATTCAGTATAGGTTCTTTCCTATTCAGTATCATATCTTTAATATCATAAAGTTTCTTCCTGTTTTCTTCATTCTTTAACCTCTTACACTCATACAATTTAATATTATATTTAAAAATTAAATCTATACAATGATTAGCGTAATCCTCAAACTTAAAAACATCACTGACCCTCTCAGGGTTCTTCAATTGGTTAGTATCACCAGTTGCTACTACAATCTTGTCAGGATTGTCAATGCAAAAGTTCCAAATTAAAACCCACTTGGCGGGGTTATGGAAATAAATTTCATCAAACACAATGACGTCAAAACCTGAATAATCACACTTCTCCAATCTCTCGTCTCCATAACTTATCCCAAAAAACTTATTTATAGTCATTGCCTCCACTCCACATTCTTGTTTTAAATTATTAGTAGGGACAACGAATAAAACCTTATATCCTTTCTCTTGTAAATGCTTACATATAAAACTCTTGCCTGTGCCCGGCACGCTTCCGCGTATCATCAACCTCTTATTAGTGATTATATGGTCTTCTACAATCTCATCAGTGTTCCATTCATCTATGACTATACCAGTTGTATTAGTGTATTCAGTTGTATCTACTATCACACTGACCTGCTTATGAAATGGTTTATTTGGACAAATATATTTGTAATTATATTTCCAATCACCAATGGCATTACTGAAATTCAATAACCCCTGTGCTTTCTTCAAGTTAAACCTATCAATTACAAAAGCATCAGTCTTAACAGAATATACATTAATACCATTCTTCACCAATGTTTCATAAGCAGTATTCATAGCGTAATTATGGTTTTGTAAAATCATTTCTTTTATATATTTATACCCGTTCTTTAATGTTTTAGTATCTGATATGTTTAAAACATAATGTTTGTTCTCACTAATGATGTTAGTAAAACCGAATTCATCCTTTTCATCATCCCTCTCAATCTCATTTATGACATTGATATTTCCACCATACATTTCTTGATAATAAAAGGCATCAACCATTTTATTAAATATAACTAATATAACTGATTTTTTTACAGTGTTGCTCTGCTTCTCTAATAACCCAATATTAATATTAAACAACATCTTTTTAATCTTCTTATCTTTTACTTCATCATCTTCAAATTTCATATTCCATAAGTCTAATATCAATTTCTCATAATCCACCTTGGCATACTTGGAAGGGATTTTGTAATATATAATCTCAACATCTTTATAATATTCTTTAAGATACACTCCATAAATCAAATTATAAGACCTGTTAAAAAACATATTTTTGACCTTGCTCTTAACTAAATAAAGTGTTAAGTCATTCATTTTATTAAAGTCATTCTTCTCATAATCATACTTCTTCCAAATATCAAATTCTGAAAAGATCGGGATTTTAGTAATCTCCATTGTTCCTTTTGTGTATGCTTTGTTCCTATCTAATTCTACTCCTTCATCTTTCATTACTGCATCCATATATCCGCAAGATGCTATACTATGTGCTATGTCAAATATCTTCTTGTCATCAGTATGATAATATGACTTATGGTTAGGATTAAATAATGCTTTATTAAACTTAAACATTCCTTCATTAACCCTATTGAAGACACTTGCATCATCAGTGTATTCAGACCTTTCAACCGCACAATTTATCAAATCCTGTATTCTGATATTCAAAACCGTTTTATTGAATTTAAGTTTAATAGATGATATATTGCCACCAGCGTTCATAATAACACTTGGTTCATAGCAACATCTTTTAAAATCACAATAGACATTGTTAAGATGCCTCTTACTGACTAAATTTATTTCTTCTAATTCAGGATTATCTTTTAATATCTTCATCACATCATCTACACTATTAAACAGTTCATATTTAACAGGTTCTTCTTTGCTATTCAAACGAAAATCACTTGAAGCACATAATTTCAAATTTTCTTTTATCTCCCTGTGGGCAATGCTATTGATATTATCATTTATGGTATAAATATGGTTTCCCTTAATCAATCCATATAAAGCAGGGTTATGCCTGTTCTTCTTCTCAGGGTCAAATGTAAAAACTCTTTTACTAAAACAATTGTAAAGTCTAACTGATAATCTAAACTCTTCAAATAATGCCTTCATATCCTCAACTGATGCTCCTTGTTCTTTAAACTCTTCTTCTGTTTTATTCATCAGTTTTAGTATCTTTTCTCTTGTTAATCTTTTGCTCTCCCATTTGTTTTTACTCATCAATGTATCTTTATAATGGTCTATCAATAGATTTATCCAGCATTCTCCATTGGTGTGTTCTTGGTCTTCAATGGCATCTACGAAGTATTCAGCATCAATATTCAACTCAGTATTGATTGTAAAATGATACATTCCTTTCTCATTTCCATCTTTCAAGTTCCTCTGTGTTTCTACTTCTCCACCGCCTCTATTGGTTATATCACTGATGTCGGTAATTTTTATTGCTGTTAAGTATCTCTTAATTTCTGGGGATATGCTATGCTGTCTCGTTGTATCTAATATCAATCTTTTCCTCAATCTTTCAAATAATGCTGTGTCGTGTATAACCTCTACTTGCCTTGTCTTTTTATCAAGTCTTCTTCGTGTAGGTGGTGTGTCATCTATGTTATGTGCTTTCTTCCATCCCTCACGGGTTGCCATTTCATCAAACTGTTTTTTTTGTAATTTTACCATTTTCACCTTTTTTCTTTTTTAATCTATTCTTTAATGACTTAACCCAATAATCAAATCTATCTGCTAAAATATAATTACCTACCAATTTCTCATCTATTTTGTCTTCATCTCTTACCTTCTTTAATGAAATTGTTATAGGTTGTGGTATGTTCAAAAGTTGATGCCATACCTTGTAATTATCTTGAAATGCTTTTCTACCATCTTCCCATAAACCATACATCATGAAAGTAATGCTATAATCCTTTTTGTCCCTATTCATTGCCATTCTTTCATTTAATGGTTTTCTTCCTTCAAGTTCTTCATACTTCTTATCATACTTTTTCTTGGTGGCATTAGATGTTCTTTTGTTCTCACTCATCAGACCGTTGATAAGATTTACAGCAGTTTCTCTTTGTGAAATCTTCCTATCCTTATACCATTCTACAACTTTAATAACCTTGCCCCTGACATCCTCTTTTGCTCCTCTAATCAGACCCTTTAATACTTCTACATTATTGCTTATATTTTTTGATGTCATTATAATATAATTATATTATAATAATATCTCTTTAAGTAGTTTAAGAAATTTTATTATTTTATTTCATTTGTGCTACCTTCTTCTTTATTCTGTTCCCTCAACCTGTGGCATTTTGATGATTTCTGATGGACACCTATTTTTTGTTTTGACACGCTACAACCGCATAATTTGCATTCAACCTTAACACTCAATATCTTTCTGTAATATTCCCTGTGATATACCCTGTTATATTTCTTTGTATCTGCCTTTTTATCAATATCCATTTTTATGATTGGTTCAATGATGACATAACCATCATTATCAATTTCTCTCTCCGTAATGGCACTCATAATAATTACTACGATATAATAAAACTATTTCTTTAAGTATTTTAAGATGTTTAAATTCAATCATTGCGCTTTATAACTTTCCTTCAATTTATCAAATAAATGTTTTTCATACATTGCCTTCTTTTCTTTCAATGCTCTTGCTTTATCTTTATCGTTCTTCTCTTTTCTTGCTCTTAAGTATGCTTTATATGAGATGTCAAATAGATTGTAATTTTCTTTGCTTATCATATCTTTATTTTTGGCATTTTCAAATTCTTCCCTTAATCGTTGTATTCCTATTTTGGTAGGTGTCAGTGGTTTTTGAATTGTCTTTCTCACTCCTTTTTTGCCTCTTGGTTCTTCATCTTCGTCATCCGCTTCTGCTCCACCTAACGCTAAATCTCTTTTCTTGTTGCGTCGCTTTCTCGTTTTTGGTTCATCTTCTGGACTTGTTGTAGCATCTCTCTTATCAGCATCTGGTCTTGATGTGTCAAAGTGTTGCTTCTTCATATTAGGTCGCGAAGTCTCGCGAGCCTCTGGTGAGCGTCTTCCTGCTTTGCCTTCTATTTCAGGTGTTGCTCTTTTACTACTGCTACTAACATCCATAACATCTACAATAGGAATTTGGATACTATCTAATGATGATGATGATGCCGATGCTCTTGCTTTTCTTTTAGGTTTAGGTTTGTTTAAAGACACTTCGTTTATTGTTTGTTGCGACATTTCGTTATCAGTTGCTATGTTAAACATTTGTGGTTGTATCGGTGTAAAACTGCGTGGAGGGTTGATGTGATGTATCTGTTCTGTTATTGTAGGTTTGTTTTGCTTAAATACTTCTCCCCTATGATTGACTGCCGTTTCTTCTTTTCTTTTCATTGCTTTGTCTCCTCTTTGTGTCAGTTCTGCTTGTAATTGTGATGCTTGTTGGGTTGAAGACGATGGCATAGTTGGGGTTGTCTGCTGTGATGTTTCTTCATCTACATTCATTGGTTGAGTTGGTTGAGATATGACTGGTGAGGTTGTCGGTAGTTTGATTGATTTTTCTGCGTGATATGTTCTACCTGCTGTTCTTACATTCTGCCTCAGTAGCAGTTCTGACATTTGCCTCAGTAATAGTTTTCCTTGTTCTTCCCTTAACTGTTCCATAGCATCTGCGCCATCAAATATACTGCCCTCTGGTGAATTTCGGAAAAAAGTAGCATCTCGGTTTGGCAATGTGCCAGTTAATTTTTCATTCTCTGATATAAGATTGGTGATTTCTTCATAGGTGGGTCGGCGACGCAATCCATACTTTGACATTTTATTTACATTCTCTATCACTGCTGTTGCCATTGATAATATAAAATTATTTAGAAATAATTTTATTTTATCAAGAAAAACTTAAATTTTTAAATTGATTTATTTGATGTTGTAGATGCTCTAAACTATTATGGTTTAAACTATCTCTTTGTATTTCATTATTCATTCTGTCAATTTGATTTCTATAATTTACTCTTTTGTTTGCTTCAAGTAAATCATTTCTTATTGATATTAACTTATCTTTTGTCTCCTTCTCATCTAACTGTCTCTTTAACCATGCCATGTAGCGGGTGTCATAATGTTTAAACATACCACTACCGGTTGCTTTACCTGCTGGGGCATTCATCTTCTTTCTATAATTTGTTGTAGTTTGTTTTCTCTTATATGCTTGAAACATTGATTATATATTAATTTTAGAAATTAATAGTTTTAATCATACACAATAGACCCATCAGAGCGGAGTTCCAAGACTGTTTCAGACACTAATGTAGTGATAATTTCTTCAATCTGCTCAGTGTCTGCTAAACTTCCCTCTGTTCCTTTGATTTTGAAAGTGATTAAAGACCCCATTTTTGTATTGACACCACTAAACGCAAGGTCAGACATTTTCTCCATTGAAAACCCAATAACGAATTTATTGGAACGATACTGCTTATAACTGATATTGAGTGAGTTTTGTTCTGGATTTAAGAAGTGAAGTGTGCGCCGTAAAAAGTAGAATGCTTCTGAAAGTGATTGAACTTCGAATTCTGGAAACTTCTTATTCGCAATTTGAAGTTGGTAAGTAAGTGCCCTGCTGTTGTCAGCAAACCCTTTGCCTTGTTGTAATGGGACACTATCTGCTGACGGACCGTCGTTTATTTCTGAATTAATCATAGGATTATAGAAGTAATTCCACCTCTTATAGATGTAATTGTCAGGTAAATAATAACCATATCTACTTCCACCTCTTGGACTTCTATAAAGTGTTATGAACGCGTTAGTTAATTTAGATGCTGACTTAACAATATTCATATTAATTTCGCCTCCACCAGTGTTAAAAGTTTGAGTGATTGTATGATACTGTGGGATAATTAATTTTAATGATTGTCCTTCCAACAAGTGTTTTGTAATGTTATTATCCACTGTATTATCCAAAGTGATTACTTCGGCACGGATAATAACATTATTAATCTCCCACGACACTGATGTATTACCAGATTGGAAGTAATAACCCTGTTTGTCGGTTTCAGTATTGGGGTTTGTTCCCGCATCACCCTGTGGCACTACAATAGGTTCATTACCATCTGATACAATAGTAAATTCTAATTCTAATGATGCTACTCTCAAAGGAAGGTAGTAGTTGCTTTCCAGTAATCCACAGCAAGGTTTGTGAGAGAGACGCGCTTTTCCATTAGCACCGGGAATGCCTGATAAACTATGCCGAGTAGGTCTAAAATCAATGCGCCCATATTCGTTATGGTCAGCACCAGTATCAACTGTTGCTACACCACCAGCATTGGTAGCACCAGAAGTTGTATAATCAATAAAGTTATTCAATCCATTAGCATACATATGGTAATCATCATCATAAGAAGGATTAGCACTGCTTTCAATATCATCCATTTCATTAACATCTTTTGACTTGAATGATTTGAATAATTCACAATGGCGGTTGTATTCAATAATGCCTTGAACCATTTGACCTCCTACTGTTGCCCTGTATCGGTTAAAGAATGAATGAAGACCACCAAGGGGGCGTAAAAACTTTTCTCGTGTTCCATCAGTATTTTGAACGGTGGCGAATAAACGAACACTGCTTAAATCCAAGTATTGGTTTGCCTCCCCGCTGATGTAAAATCTTATGTTCTTGTTCCCCTGATTGCTGGCGTAAATGTTTGACCCTGATGGAAAGTAATTTACAAATCGGCCGTCAGTGATATACTGCGCGGTTTCTGGCATGCCAAAGTTAAGATTATTAATCATGACATCCTGTGCTTCGCCAACTAAATTGTCCATTATATATTTAAATTTAGATAATTTATTGAAAATCTAAATATAAATATTATTTTTTCTTGAAAATCTGCGATTTAAAAGAAAAATAAATTATGTTCAATTTATGAACATATCTATTTTTTCTTTTGATGAGGTATTAACTTAACTTTTTTTGATTGAATGGTCTTACTGTTTTTTTCTATACTATTTTCATTATTTTCAATCATATTTTTAATAGCGTTATAGTCCTTTGGTGTTTCATTCATTTCTCTTTGTAGTTTGTTATATGTTGATTGCCCTTTTGTTAGTGGGATTGATTGTGTTTGATGTTTATAATCTATTCTTTTTAACATTATCAATATAATTTATATTTTAATTGGATGATTTGGGTTTATGCCATTACTCATTTTGGTTGTTGGATGTAAATGCCATTTGCCGTTATGGGCGAAGTTCAAATAGGTATGGGCAACAAGGGGGTTGCTTTCTTTTAAATCACTTACTTCAGCATACCCATCTAACATAGCAACAGGGTCATTAGGATTGCGGTAGTCTAATCTTCTTGGGTCTTGCTTTCCCTTTCTCTTTGGTTTTATTGTTGGTGTAGCATAAGTTGTAGTTGCGTATTTGTCAGGCATCTCTTCATTGATTTTATTGACTGCTGCGGAAGCAAGGGAATGAGATACAAGGCGCTTTACATCAGGATTGTCTTTTAGATACTTTATCACATCTTGGTATTTTTCACTGTGTTGTATATTTCTCGTTGGAACTAATAGTAAGTCATCCATAATATCCCTTGTAATTGACCCATCCTTTGCTCCTGTGCCTCCTATGTATAAAGTTGAACCTGTTTTATACAATCCATCTTTACTGCTATAACCATTTGATAAACCTTGTCGGTCTTCAATCTTGTTTTTGTTTTGAATGTTCTTGACTTCTTTGTAAAGCGTTGTGTTCTTTCTGAATTCACTATCTAAATTTCTTGTAAAGTCATTCATTCTGGCATTCCAGTCTGTGCTCTTCTTTTCATTATCCTCCAATATGGCATTCTTACCTTGTCGCATCAGTTCAGCAAAACCTGCTCTACCCAACTTTCTCATTAAATTTTTCATTTCTTCTCTTGTTAATACTTCTTCAATTCTTTCACCTGCCACTATCCTTTCCATTGCTTCCCTTCCAAAATTCCTTGCTACTTGTCTCAAAGCATTAGTCATTGCTACTCTTGACACTCCTGCTATAACTCCTAACATTTGATACGAGTATTGATTTAGTTTAGAAAAAACTAAATCAATAATCCTAAGAACTATATTTTTCAAACTCTATTAGAGTTTGAAAAATAGAGTTTTACTTATATTGATAAATTAAAGTATAAATAATGATATATAAGAATGATGAGTAATAAATTAACTTATAAAAATATTTTTATTGACAGCACCTATCGGTTGCCGTCATCGAGGTCAAGTGCTGACTTCTCCATTGAGTTAAATGAGAACCTTGAAACACCTGAAGGGACAAGAATGTATATAACAGATGTTTCAATACCAGCGGTGTGGAAGACAACAGAAGTAAATTTCTATGAGTATCTCTATGTAATGATTTATGATAATACAGATACTTTTGTTAAGAATTTCAGAATATACCTTGGGAACAAGGTATATTTTGCCAGTCAGTTATGTTTTGATATTAATGAAGGACTAAACAGCAACACGACAGATTTATCAGCAGGTGGGATATTTGTTTATGCTTATGATGAAGCAACAAGAACCGTAGAATTCAAGATTAAGGAAGGATTGAATTATAAAGTTAAAATACCGGTTGATACAGAATTAGCAAACTATGTCAATAACCAATGGAATACCACACAGACAAACTATGACAGTAGCAATCCAGTTTCTATTAATTATCTATTAAGTAATTTTGTTCCAACATCTCCATTAACAACTTGGACGAGTTCATATTTAAACCTTATTCCATTCAGATATTTATTCATAACTTCCAATGCTCTTACAGATTATCATTATTCTGCTCCAAATTCATATTCATCAGCAATTATAAGGAAGGTGCTAATAACGGAACAATTGGGAGGCGTAGTCAATGATAATTCAGCACCCCATCAAGAGGACTATGTGGATATTGGTGGCAAGAATTTAAGAAAATTAGATTTTAAAATAACGGACGCAAAGGGCAATGTTATGAATTTATACGACATTCCAGTCCAGTTCGCACTATTAATAAGTTCATCGAGTTATTAGGGAGAAAGGTATATAAAGGAATATTAAGTACAAATACTTATATGGTGAATTACCAAAACGGACAAATTTATAGGATAGTTGATAATGCATACAGCAAATGCTATATAGGGAGCACCTGTGAAGATATAAGGAAAAGATTTACAAGACATAAAGAACACTACATAGAATTCAAAAAGGGAAAAGCAAACAGAAGATTTTGTACTTCATACTATCTATTTGATGAATTTGGAGTTGAAAATTGTAAAGTTGAATGGATTGAAGACTACCCTTGTAGTTGTAGAAAGGAATTAGAAAAACAAGAGGGATATTACCAAAAGAATACAGAATGTGTCAATAAATACATTGCTGGTAGGACTTATCAAGAATGGGCGGAGGACAATAAAGAACATCTTAAGATGTATCAATCTGAATATTCAAAGAACAATCCAGAAAAGAGAATGTTGAGAAATGCAACTGTTTTTGAATGTGATTGTGGTTCAACTTATACTTACGGACATAAAGCAAGACATTTCAAATCAAACAAGCACCAGCAATATCTACAAAATCAAACCAACCCTCAAGAATAAGTTTATACTAATATTTTCTTAATTTTTATTAATTAAGAAAATATTAAGAAAAAAATATCCACTTTTATATATGTCAATAAAGGTCATTGACTTAAATGAAGAAGTGAAAGAAGAAGCACCGGCACTTGAACCAATTGAAGAAGAAGAAGCAAAAGAACCTGAAACCGCCATAGATACTGTTAATGAAATCATTGAAGAAAACAAAGAAGAACACGAATTTTCGTGTAGCATACGCGAACCGTCAGTAGAAACACCAGTGGAACAACCTAAACCCAAACCAAAAGCAAAACCAAAAGCAAGTGATATAGTCAGTTGTGATAAATGCCATAAGTCTATGACATACAAAAATTTAAGATACAGTCATAAATGCTCACCAGAACCACCACCAGTAAAAAAACAAGCAAAACCAAAACCAAAAGCAAAGCAACAACCCAAACCTAAACCTCCGCCAGAAGTTTATTATTCAGACAGTGAAGAAGAAGAGCATAAACCCTTATCAAAACCGGTTGCTCAAGGAGCAAGCGCTGGGCAACAAGGTTGCCTACCGGTTAGAAACCAAGTTTTAAAACCTCAACCCATCACACCAGCATCAGCATTAGCGCAACACTATCAACTATTACAGCAAGAATTCATAAAACAAAAGCAGGAGAAATACAACAATCTATGTATGAATATGTTTTCATCCAAAACTAAGAAGCGATAATTAATATAAAATAATTTCTATTTTATTTTATATTAATGAGTTCTCTAACATGAGATGGTTCAACCAGATACATCGGAACTGACTTTGTTAAGATACTAAATACAGGCACTTCAAATCTTGCCACGGAGCAATTTGTCAATGATGCTGTTGCTGGTGGTGGTGGAGGTGGTAATGTAGATTTATCAAACTATTACACCCAAGCACAGACAGATACATTACTGACAAATTACTATACTGAAACAGAAGCAAATACACTATTAGATACAAAATATAACATTACAGCGGTCAATACACTGTTGGATACAAAATTAAACATCAACAATCCACAGGATATGGACGGCACACTTCGCATAGGGCATATCACAGGCAATTCAAAAATAATATTGAACTCTGTTGGTAGTAATGGCAAAGATTTTTATGTCAATGGTGATGCCCAAATATTAGGAAATATGACAGTATCATCATTAGACAGCACGGGATATATCAATGTTGATAGTATTCAAACAAACACTTTCAACGCACTTAACACTAATGATATATTTTTTCAATCTAACAGTGTCCCTTATGCTCAGTTTGATTATGCTGATGACTGTTTTAGATTTGTTAAAAATGTTGATGCTGGCAATATTACTTGCAATGGAAATCTTAACATAAATTCAATGGATACAATAGGGGATGTTGATATGGTGTTGAAGCAAAACAATGAAAATATATTAGAACTGAAAACGGATGACAGAATTATAGCATCAAAAGTCATTCAATGCGGAGGCAACATTAAAACACAAGAAATAGACACAATAGCATCGTTGGATATGTTTTTAAGAGTGAGTGGCAATAGTTTTATTGAATTGAAAACTGATGACAGGATAATAGCAAATAAAGTTATTCAATGCGGTGCTAATTTAAAAACACAAGAGATTAATACAATAGCACCATTGGATTTAATTTTGAAGCGTGATAATGTAAGTATGGTAGAATTACAAGATGGCAAAACAGTATTGAATACAAATACAGAATGTAATAATATTATTACTTGTGATAATTTTGATAGCAGGGCAGGTTCAACCATATCAAACTACATTATGAATGATAATACGGGTCAAATAAAATTTTTATGTAGGTAGTCCAATAACCCCAGATACAACAACAAATTTAGTTATGACATTGCAAAATAATTTGATAACCTTTCATAAACCGACATCGCCAGAAATAGGTGGAGGAACTGTTGATGACAGTAATTATGTTAAGAAAACAGGAGAAAATCAGCAATTAATAGTTAGCGAAACTTACTTTCAAGCAACTGCTTTACAGTCATTTAGATTTTCATTAGGCGGTCCGCAACAGTTCGCTCAGTATAAAAAGTTTGAAATCTACAACGCTGAAACTATAGCATATACACCATTTAAATGTGTCAATAATTTGGGATTACAAACTAATTTGATAAATTCTTTTACCAATGTTGATTTAGTTTTTCAAAGAAACGGCGTTGAATATATGAAATTTACCACAAGTGGCACTTTGGATGTAAATGATAATGTCAGTTTGAGGTCTAATACATACGATAGTGTAGGTAATGCTAATGTAAGTTTTAGAAGAAATTTTATTGATTTCTTTTATTTGAGAAATAATGAAGTTGAATTAGCATCAGCAATAACTTTAAATGCTGATAATTCTAAAATCAATACTATCAATACAGTAGGAGATAATGATATGGTTTTTCAAAGAAACGGAGTTGAATATTTTAAATTAAACGGAGCACAAAATATTATAGATGTTGCTACTGGTAGGGCATTATCATCGCAATACATTTACGCTGATTTTTTCAGAGCAAGAAATTATGGCGTTGATATGGTATTTGAAGGTGGCAATACAACAGATGATGGTAGAGTAGAATTTATGAGATACAGAAAAGCAGATGAAGATGCTATGTTTTCAAAGGATGCTTATGTCATTCAAGATAAACGACTTTATTTTCATAAAGGCACTAATGTAAATAGTTATATCTCTTCTGCAAATGCATCAGGTGTCAATCATACTGCTCTTGCAAATGAAGACCCAAACGGTGAATTAAGATTTATTACCAATGGTTCTTTTAAAATGTTTATAAGAGCAAATGATATGACATTAGGTGCTGGTGTTATTTTTAGCGGTGATTTTAATGATATAAGTTCAGAAAAGGTAAAGTATGATATTAAAGATGCTGATTATGATTTTACATCCATTGTTAAAAACATTAAACCTCAAACATTCAGGTTGAAGAAAGAAAAAGAAATAGGTATGAACAAAAACCATATTGGACTTATTGCTGAAAATGTTGAAGAGAATATGCCCAAAGAAGTTGAAAATATAGTTAATGTAAATCAAGATGGTATTAAAACTCTGAACTACATAAAATTAACCAGTTTTCTTTGGGGTGCAGTGAGAGAGCAACAAACCAAAATAGAACATCTTGAAGCGACAATGTTTGAAATGATGGAAGAAATAAAAGAGTTAAAGGGTAAGAAAAAAACAAAAGCAAAGGCAAAAGCAAAGAATTAAAATATAATACAATGATTTAATCAAACTTTGTTTGACTAAAATTATTCTTAATTTAGATTTTTATAAATCTAAATTAACAATATATATATAAATGGGAAATAAACCAAGTGCTGTTAAAAATGATTGTATAGAAGAACTGACTAACATAAATGAAGAAGATTTAGATATAAGCAATGTTGATAAATTACAAATAAAAGCAATAAAAGAATTGAGTAATAGAATTAAAGATATGGAAGACAAGAAAAGCGACAGAATATTCTATAAATTACCTGCTATTCAACTTTGTAGTTGGAGTTTAATTTAATAATATTATTTTAGTATAATATTATTAAACTTTATCATCTATCATTATTCTTTTGTCGTATCTAATCATAAAAACTTTATTAATATCACTCTCCATCAAATTTACAAATAAGAAACTAAATCTTTCTTCTGTTGCCAGTTCATAAATTTCTAATAATGTTTTCTTTGCAGATGAATGTTTTTGTCATCCATCAGTAAGTTCTTTTTAATCAATAGCGCTGATAATTCTTCCACCATTGTTTGTATCTCTTTATAGTTTCTCATTTTAAAGAAGTATAACTGCCTACTATTTACTCTAATAATAGTGCTCAATCCATTGAACTTTTGTGTTGAACTCACTATATTTACTCCATAATGACGACCTCTAATATAAAGAGCATTTAGCATACTATTATGTTTTGAAAATGAAACAGCATCAACAAAATCATCAACAACAATCAATGTAGCAAACAGTTTTTTGAATTCGTTTTTCTTTTGAAACTCACTAATTTTGTATTGTTGTTCCAAGATTTCTTCTAAATCTTCTTTATGGAACTCATCAAAATATATTTTTTCTTTCTTTGGATTTACTTTCAGTGTTTTTTCAATGTATTCTTTCACCGGATGCCATACACTATCAACATGAATACTGGCGCTAAATATAAACACTCTTTGAAAACAATTTCTGTAAATATCTAAAATCATATTTTGTAGTAATATTGATTTTCCTGAACCTGACGGTCCTACTACAATCTGGGAAAATGGAATTCTTGGCGCTACATCGTATTTTGATTGTTTAAACTCATATTCTAATGATTTATGAGGTTTTATGATTGGAACTGTATTATTCATAAATATAATATTTAAGAAATAAATTTATAATATAAATTGTAGTGGCATATCTTATCTTGCTGGAATAAGGGGTCGCAAGGTTTGGAACAGACTGCCATTTACCTGCCATACGAGCATCAGGAAGGTTAATTCAGTTCCCCGCAACAAACAGTTGAATATGTGTCTTACTTTTGAATTAGTTTGATGCTATGCTTTTGAGAGAACCCGCGCCCCAACCCTGTTCTCTTTCATTTACACAAGCGCAAGTATAATTAGAACATAGCAAAACTATTTTCTAATTATAAATAGTAATGGTTGTGATTGATGAGTAT